>Ga0209700_105009_pt1 | contig 23030 bp, 16 predicted proteins | sample SiratroredBW_FD_187528 | JGI IMG/M metagenome (GOLD analysis project Ga0209700, IMG submission 187528) | Root nodule microbial communities of legume samples collected from California, USA - Siratro red BW (SPAdes) (version 2) | ecosystem: Host-associated > Plants > Roots > Nodule | place: USA... | reverse complement strand
CTTCTTATAGACACATCATTAACTAGGTAGAACAACAAACACTTTTTTTTTTCTTTTTCTAAAACATAATCATACAAAGTAAAATAGGAACGCATTCATCTTCATCCACTCTTTGTACCTTCAATCTCTTCTTAATTACTGCAATATTGGAGTAGGCAACAGAGTCAACCTGGACAAATCATAAAAACAATTACTATACTTCTAAGAAAAAAGAATATGAATTTAATTATAGAAGAAGTAAAAGTAACTTTATAACGAATATCATGCTATACATAAGTCTCGTAACTAAAACATGACAAAAATATCAACTTAAACAGATATCAATAAAACATAGAATGACACAAATATAAAAATTGCTTACGTAAATCAGACATAATCATCACGCTATGCTGTGAAAAATTGCTTCTAATTAATCATCACCTGCATGTGCGTTGAGCAAATGATAGTATGACTCACCATACAAAAATTAACAATTTCAGTAGCATTAGTTAATATTTGATGTACCATATGTTCACTATCTTCATCGGTATCTGAATGAAGAACTCAAATGATGACACTAGAAGCATCTGGAGTCTATTTAACACAAAAGAATATATAAAAGTTAATTTGAAGCACGATGCAACTCAAAAGCACATTACGCTAAAAATAATGTTCTCAATTCGAAGCATGGATAACTAGCCTTATTTATGGCTTTGTTATTAGACTCCCCTTCCTGAATTATTTGAATTATATTTCCAAAGGAAAAAAGATAATAGCCTAATTATAAATTCTCCCAAAAGAAAATGTCTAGTATTTTTAATGAAAATGATAAGTCATATATGGAGAAATTAAGAAGAATGTTACAGTTAGCAGGGGCGTCATTCTCTATCGAACAAAGATTAAGACGTAAAAGTATGCGTACCTCTTGTTCAGAAGTTCTTCTCACAGCAGAATTAAGATTACTTTCTATTCGGAGTCTGGCATATTCTGAAAAATACCACTTGGTAGGATGATCTATTTTGTTGACTGCACTAAAAGTTTTCATGGAGCTGCACTCGATGACGTAAACTTCCTTCAAGGATGTTTTAAGATCCAAAAACGTGGAGCCGCTCAAATATTATTTCTTCATCCTCATCACGTTCCTCTGCAACAATTGCCTTCAATCCCTCACAGTCTTCCACTACTAGATCTTCAAGTTTCATAAGATCTTTGGCTACCGATTTTGGAAACACACTTGTAAGGCCTTTACATTCCTTAACATGCACTTCTTCTAGATGTTGCATGCCTAAAATTTCATGAGGCTCTCCGTTCCAAACATTCTCTAGATTTGGCAGCACCGATAAAACCAATTTCTTCAGAGAGAAAGTAATTAATGTGCCTTGTGTTGTAGATTGGACATCAAATATGGTTTTGACAGAATGACAGTTTCGAACTTCCAATGTTTGCAATTCAGGTAATAAAGGAAGCAAACTGAAGGGTATTAATGCATCTGATGAAAATTGGCAGTCGTCCACAATCAAGGTTTCCAAGTAATAGAAGCGTAAGAGTGAGATCTGCAGTGAGATACGCCATATCTCTTGTAGGTTTGCCATACCTTTGAATTTAAGACTCTTCTTCCTTGCAGCCTTGCGAAAGCCCCACATTCAACGAATAAATAAAAGTATGATGTATAACCAACTTTTTGAGAAATGTATTCATAAATTTCATAACTAATTATTCAGAAATGTATTCATCAATTTTAATAATTTTCTTCTCAAATTTCATTTTTATTAAAAAATTCTTTCCAGCTACTCTGAGAAAAGAAAAAGTCAAATTTGAGTTAGATTTAAAATTCTATTTAATGTTTAATTTTAATTTAAGCATAGAAGTTAATTATAAAAGGTCTAACTATTTTTAATTAATTTTGCTGTTTTTCTAATTGAATTCTAAAGTTTTTTAAAACATCATAAATTATTATTTCCTATTAATTTTACCCAACCCTTTTTTTTAGTTTAGGAATCTAACTAAATAAATATTGATTCAAAAATTCGACTTTCATACTAATAAAAGCTTGATGAATGAGACTAAATTAAAAGAAACATTTTTAATATTAATTTTTAATTTTTATATTTATTTGTTTATTTCTCTTAAAACATTAAGTTTTCTTTTTTACTTTTATATAAGGGCCGTCTTTATTACTGTTTTTTTTACATTTGATAAAGATGCATTTTTAATATTTTCTTAAATGAGATATTATTATTATTATCATTATTATTATTATCATTATTATTATTATTATTATTATTATTATTATTATTATTATTATTATTATTATTTTGTTTTCATATTTTTAGATTATTTAAATTTTTATTTTATTATTTGAAGATCTTACTTAAATCCATTACCATTGATTTGTGGTAGGTTTGTTTTTTTGTTATCACTTTGAATTTTTTTTATTACCGACTGTGTATTGTATCTCTATTTTTACGTTTCTTTAAATATCATATATTTGTTTAAAAATGTGTTATTTCTACATTATTTTAAATTTGAATATAAATATTATAAAATATGGTATAAAATTAATAATAAATATTCATTATCATAAGTATATAACAAATCAAAACATTAAATTAGCATTCATAACAGCTAAGTTACAATGTTATTAGTTATTAGAGTTCAGTGGATGTGCAATATTAGTTAATTAAGTTAGATTTTATTTATTAACAACATCGGTTAAGGTTTATTTTTTAGTGAAATAAAATAAATATTATTTTAACAATTTATTAATAAATAAAATTATAAGAATTTAAAATTAATTAAAATATATTTTATCAGTAAATAAACTAAAACATATGTTAAAATATTATATAAAAATGTTTAATTCTTTATATTATGAGTTATTTTAATTAACAATTTTACCGTTTTGTTTAGTGTAATGACTGGTATTTTACCGTTTTGAGAATGACTGGTATCAACCCACTGAATCTCGGAGATTTGTTCCATATATTTATTATGAGTACATTATGTAAAATTTAATTTAATTATCGGGCCATTGTTTCAATCCACCAGTTTATCATAATTTCTGTTAAATATGATTTTTAAAGTATTTTGCTGTGAAAATTAACTGAAAATAATTTCTCAAAGAAAAATGTAATAACATCACAGTAATTAAAAGCCTTATTTAGTAATTTTTGACCTTATTTAAAAAGTAAAAAGGACTGAAGATACTATTCAGTCTCGATTTGGGAGTGTTATTAAAATTTACCCGGATAAACTTTTCTGTACAAAACTTTAACTTGAAAAACACATTTTGTCTTGCTTTTCTCTTCCTTACTAATAAGTTAAACTCATAAAATATTAATATTGAGCCATCCTAATTAAAAAAGTTATTTCTTGCGGATGACTGCTACCAAATACGATACACAATTTCCATCATATGTAATACTGAGCATGTATTAAATATTAAAAAAATGAAACACGTACCTCTTCTAGGAATTCCTCCAATATAGTGGAGTTGAGATCAGTTTTCATCAGATAACACTTGTGAAAATTAATTATTACTTCAGACAATTTGACTGCCTCGAGAGTACATGCACATAAAGTTACCATTTCTTTGCAATTTGTTATTGATAATTCCTCCAATAATGTGAAAGTTAAACTCCCTTGGTAGAACCATCGAAGTCTCCCTAAAGTTTCAAGATTCAAACAACTTAGGTGTGGAAATATTATCTCATCCTCATTTGATTCCTCCCCCTCCTTTTTAGACACTATCTCTTCAATTGATTCACACTCTATTATGTCCATTTTTTGAAGTTTAGTCAAACTTCTGGCAATTGAGGATTTGAACAAATATGAAAAACTATTGCAACTTTTTACTTTCAAACATGTCAGATTTGAGAAAGGCAATCTCCATGTTACCGATTCTCGGAGGGACTCCAAGTGTAATTCTTTCAGGTGTAAGAGAAGTCTACTATAATCCACATTATTAGGACTTTCACAACACAACCTCTCCTTCAAGAAACCATCATGCACCACAAGTCTCTATATTCGGAACCTGTTCTAGAATTTTATATCCAAATCCATCCCAACCAAAAAAGAGAGTAAGAGCTTTTAAACTGTGTAAGAGGTTTGTATGAAATTCTCCTCGCATAATCTTCTTCACACCATTTTCTCCCAGTATCAGGCACTATAATAACCAAGAAAAACACAAGCACAAGTTATTAGGACTGTTAAAGACATAGCTCTCTTAAATTTCATGTCAAAAGTTACCTTGATAATTAGTGACAAATTACTATTTCAATAAACTACGTGCAAATATGTGAATTTTAAAAAGGAAACTGTTTGCTTACAAATTGGAAAAAACAATGAACCACACTATCTACTACTAAGGTGGTGATCGTGATACCGCATGTGCCTGAACAAAATTTATTTTTTGTTCACGAAAAAATAAATTGATTTTGTGTTTAAAATTTAAGATGGAAAGTGCTATAAAGGAGACAATTAGGAAGGTTGTAGTGGTTGTTGTGGAGAAGAAAATGAGTTACTTATTTTAAATAAACATACTGGATGCTCTGTATAATTGAAATTTTGAAGACATCTTATTTTGAACAATGATTAACAAGTATAACAGCGATCGAATCATTCTAGAGTCATTTGTGTTAAATTCTTCCCTCCCTATGATCATCTCAAATTCTGAATCCAAATTCTCACACTTTTAACACTCACTTCTGCTTGTGTATTACAGAGAAACCAAAAGAAGAAAAGAAAACAATGAGAAATATGAGAAACCTAAGGGAAACAGTTCCCATTCATGGACACTTATTTTTCTATGTGATATATTTTTAACCCAATGGTTATAATTTTATCTTCTCAAAGTAAACTCTCCTGTCACATTATATATGTATGTATATACACTCTGCAATATTCAACTTGTTTGTAGACACTGATCCTTTTACGAAACAAGGAGAAAGTGCTGTTACCTTTTCAGTATGGAGTTGATCCACGGTATGTGATTCCACATGCGTATAAATGTCAGACTTTAGTGAACAATAGTAAAAATACTTGAAGTTTGGCAAATCCCTTAATTCCAATGATCTCACACAGGGACAGGGGAACGTAGGTTTTAGACTTGGATCAGTATGATCCTCTGCAATAATAGTTGTCAATCTCTCACAGTTTACCACCAGTAGATTTTCAAGTTTCTCATTATCTTTCGCCACTGATTGTGGAAATACACTTTTAAGGCCTTTACATTCCCGAACATGTACTTGTTCTAGATGGTGCATATTTAGAATTTCACGAGGATCTTCATTCCAAACATTCTTCAGATTTGGCAGCTTGGATAAAGTCAATGTCTTCAGAGGAGAAGTAATTAACGTGCCTTGTGTTGTAGATTTGACATCAAATATGGTTTTCACATAATCACAGTTTTCAACTACCAATGTTTCCAATTTGAGAAATAAAGGAAATAAATGGAAAGGTAGCACTGCATCTGATAAAAACTGACATCGGTACACAATCAATGTGGCCAAGTTACTGAAAGAGAAGTCGGGAATATGCAGTGAGCTATGCCATATTTCTTCTAGTCCTGGCCCACTCTTGAGATCAACCAGTGATTCCCTTAGCGTCTGCACATGCAAAAGAATAAATAAAAATATCAAATTAATTATCTATTGCAAGAGTTAACAAGAATTGATTTTCTTTTTATATTAGTACGTTACAAATATGAAATATCTCCACTAATTTTATTAAGAATTATTTTTTATTAAAAATAATTCAGTTGACAATATCTAAAAGAATTTTTTACGGAATCACGTTTTCTAATTTACATACAAATTACTATAATTCTGTTTAGCTATCGGAACATAAAAATTGGTTCAACCGCTAACCTATTTAGGACAGTAGTTAAAATATTTTAAAAAAATAAAAGTTACTTTTATGAATTTGAAAATTTATAATTTATTATTATTATTATTTTAAACACTGTTATTTTTTCCTTTCATCTTCATACATAATTTTTTTATATCAAAAGTGAGTTTTTGGTTGAGCGTGTTCAACCCAGTCCTAGTAAAAATAGACTAAGGGAATTCTATCCTCAACAATCAATAGAAATTAGTTGATTGTGAATAGCATTAATGTAGTACCTACCACATTTAATGTATCATCATTTCACTCTAATGTCATATATCCTCATTCATGACAAACACTTTGTTTTTTTTATTTTACATTATTTAAGTATAATACTTTTAATTATTTCCAAACTTTTCATTATAATTATTAATGAAATTGTAAATAAAGAGAGTAATTGTGAGTTCAAATTATAATATAGAGTGTAATTTTAATTAGAAGTTTCAGAGAAAATTGTAAAAATTAAAATTACTCGTAGTAGTTCAAAAATATGAAGAGTAATCAACTTTATAAACTTTAAAAAGAACTATGTATTTACTAGATTATATACTGCCAACTATTCTTTCATAAATACTTTTAGCAAAAACTATAAAAATAAATATAACAAAATTATTTCTTTCATAAAATAAAATAAACTAATAGTAGTGAAAAGGTATAACAATTTCTTATTTTTCTGCTAATACTAAATATGATTCTTAAGATAATCATTTAAAATAATAATAATTTTACTGTAAAAAATTATGATAGAATAATAATATAAGTTTTACTTTAGTGCTAGACAAACTATTGTTAAAATTATTTTTAATGGAAAGGATCCACTAAAAGAAATACTGACAAGGTGTTCTCTCTCTTCTGTACGCGAAACGGTCTTGGTGGCTTTTTTCTGTGGCTGTTTCTCAAAGAAAATGAATATTCACCCTAAACCATGGAATGTGACTACATTTTTCTTCTCCCATTTTCCTCACACGTTTGGTGAAAAGGAAATGTAGAGGATATTCATTAGATTGGGGCATAAATTTGGGTTTGTACGTTTTTTTTACGTTAAAAATGCGAGAAGGATGGAGCATGAGCTTGACACTATCAGAATTGGCACGATGAAGCTTTATGTTAATCTGCCAAAGTACTTCAAGCAGAACGATGCACTCTTTATGAGTGAGAAGAGGAGGAAACAAAGGTGACTCATACAGCAAATATACCCACCAAAATGGAGAATTCTGGGCAGGGGAAGATCATTCAACATTAGGAATGGAGAGTCAAGGAAAAAGGGAAAAATAAGGTGCAGAACAAGGGCTTTCACATAAATAAACCTAACACTGATTCTGAATGGAAAGGACAACATTTCAAAGCAGAGGAGGTTAAACCAGCTTGGCTGTTAGACAGGGTTGGCACAATGGCGGAATACAAGACAATGGAAGTATTAAGAGAAAGAGTAATTACAAGAGTTTCAGTAAAACACATAACCAATCTTAAAATTAACCAATTGAAAATTATTTCTAAAAAGTTAAAACATATGGAGAAAGTCTTAAGTATATTTTAATCGATTAAGGTTTTATGTAATTGATTGAATTGTTTTTTATATATTTCAAAATAGAATAATTGATTATCAAGTTTAATAATTGAGAATAAGAAAAATTTGTTTTAAGAAAATAATTAATTAGCTTCTTTGATAATCGATTAAAATTTGTTTTAAGTTGCTATTTAAAATAAATGAAAAGTTGAAATAATCAATTAACATATCTAATAACAAATTAAAATAAAAAGGAGTTCAAACTATTTTTCAAATTTTATTGGAAATAATTTATTACTAACTTAAAGATAATTGATTAAATGCATTCAAATTTGTTTTTGATCATTTGATAAATCTTTATAATAGATTGATTATTAACGTGTAACTTATTACTAACATTATAAACAAATTTGATTAAATCTTTTGATTATTAAAACAAATTCCCAAATGTATTTAGAGATCATTTGAGCTATTTTCAATTGCTAAAAGAGTCTTTTCAATAATTATTCAAAGAATATTTAACAAAGGTTGTATTATGCTGTTGATTTCTCGTGATGCTTTTGTTGTGTTGTTTCTGGTAACATTTTTTTTTTGTAGTAGTTAGAGTTTTTCAATTTATATCCTATTGAGTGTTCAAGAGTTGATTGGTTGGTTTCCTCGTGATCCATGGATAGGACATATCTTCATGATTGTATTTAATAGTTGATTGTGTGTTGTTCCTATCTAGTATGTTTTACTTGTTTGTATAAACATATAAAGGTAGTGGATTCTAGCTATTCTAAGGTTGAATAGTTGAGCTAGATGTAGGATGATTCACTACTAGAAAATTGCTAAATAGTGACCGAAAAAATTGGTCACTATCAGTGACCGAATCAGTGACCAGTAAAATAGCGACTAAAGCGTTTGGTTACTAAATCGATCACTGTTTTAATCAGTGACCAATTTTTGTTATTTAATGACCAATTTTTTTGTCACTATTAATGATTTTTCTAGTAGTGATTCGTAATCTGAATGAGTATAAAAAAATGTGTGATCCCTTCTTTCATTTTTTTTATTGCTACTCTTGATCAATCTCGATTCATATTAGTTACATTCATCTTTCAAATAAGAACTTTCCAAAGCACTTAAAGAAAGGGCCAATCTTTAAAAAAAAGTTTTTAAAACCAATTCACAACTTCTTGATTTAACTTAGCCTTACTTTATTTTCTAACTCACTCTAGCTGACATTCTAAAACTCTAGGCTATGAGTCATCTCGATTAAATTAAAAATGATGTTTTAAATAATGATACATTTATTGAATCTTAGCTCAATACACCACAGAAAATATCCTTTCAACATTCTGGATAGCCTAAAAGCATGCATTTAACAACACTTGTATCCATTTTTCCTTGTCTCATGTGAGCACAAACAACCCAACCAAAGGTTGTCAAATTTTCAAGGTTGGGAGAATGCCTTAACTAGATTTCCTCCAGACTCTTCATATCAAGTGTTGTTCTGAGATATTTTTTAATCAGTAATCAGGTATGCAGTAGTAGTAATAATTACAACCTAAAACACGTTTAGAACTTCATCACTAAGCAACATTCATCTCACTTTTTCTACAATGGTCTTATTGAATCTCCTAATTAAGTCATTTTGATATGGTATTGTAGTAAAAATAGACGGTTTAGAAAACTTTATACAAGATTTTACTTAATCAAACTTCATACAAAGATTAACAAAATAAAATTTCTCACTTTACCTATAAGACCCATCCACTTGGATTGAGACAAAATAAATTTTGATAAATTTAAACATTTTAGATATATATTTGGGAACGCAGCCCAACATATTAATCAAATTCAATTTAGAGTGATACACTTAATTTCTCTTTTACAATTTTAATTGTGTGAAATTATAGGTATCAATAAGGTAAAGAAATTAAGAATAATAAAAATATATTAAAATATTAAGGTAATAATGAAAAGAAATTAAATAAACTACAAACCTAAAATAGCAATAATAGTTTTAGAAACTCCTAAAATAAGTTAATAAGTTAAAGGTTACGTTATTGGTTAAACCAAACACTTTAAGTGTAAAAAAACGAAACAATCGGATAAAATTTTAATTTAGATTATAATAATCAGATAAAATAATTTATTAATTTATTTTGATAGGTTAAAGTTTTATCCAGATTATGTATATATGAATTAAATATTTAATACATATAATAAAGGTAGTCACATTAATGATTAATATAGACTAATAATATCATAAAACTAAATTTTATTTCAGAGGTATTTATAAAATTAATTGGTTTAACTGATAGTTATATTTAGTGACACTACTTTAACAATTCTCAGCCAATAAAAAGAATTATATTTTAAAGTAAGATTGGATTATATTGTGAATGAACCCATGATAAAACACCTCACTTTAATGCAAAAGTACTAGATATATATACTTCACATTATATTAATGATGTAAAAGTGAAAAAGTAATTAATTTAAAAGTGATATAGATGTATAAACGATCAACAAACAGTTATAATAAACTCTATATTATAAATGATGTAGTTATGTAAACCTAATCATATATAATAGTAGAGAAGATAAAAATTTACTTGTATAATGAAGCGTGCATTTGTATCTAATCTAGCAGCCAAATGTATTTCTTTCATCTATTCATTTAAGCAAATGGATCGATTAAAAGAGTGGAAGCAACTGGGAAGGGTATAAGGATGTTATACCTTGAACTCAGAATGAGGAAAGCTGTTCTTAGTCTTCAGTAGAGAAAGTACTCCATTTTTTACTCCTTACATATGTGTCTCTCCCACCTTCAGATTTCCTTTTCATTCTCGTTTCGAAGCTGCTGCAGTGTGCAACTTTATTATTAATTGCATGGGATGTATTTGGTCAAAGTTCTGTAAAGCAATGATCATAGAGGTAGACAATGATATAAGCTATATATGGAGAAAGGAAGAAATGACCTGTGTTATTGGAATTCGATGATGGAGAGTTGTGATGTGCCTTTACTTGTCACTACGAAATCGTGAGCAATAAACTGAATGTGATGAGGGTGAACTGCTCACGGTGACTGTAGTATAAGAGCAGATGCTTTCATGAATAAGTTTTTCTTATTAAAGATATTTATCGTTAATTGTTTTTTTTTTTTCTCGTAATCACTGTAGTTTTAATCGTTTAAAATTATGGATAGTGGTTGAACAATAGTTTAAGAATGTGGCACAATCAAATAACGAAATAATAGATTTCTGGGTGTGATTCGCAAATGGCATTCTTATTCATAATTTTTTAGAAATGTTCGGTGAAAAGATGAAAGATGGTACATATTCACATTATTGATCGTGTCTGAACAATAGTTTTGTTATCATTGTGTAGATCATTATTATTTATTAGATGTATATTTCTCTTAGTTTAATTAGTTTTTCTAATTATAACCTAATTAGATTATGAGATTATAGTCTGATTAGTTTGTTGGATTATAATTTAATTATAATTTTGTATTTGTTGTATATAAACTTATTTGTTGTATATAAACTAATTATTATAATGAGATGAGACAAGGAATTATTCTCTGTCATGGTACCAAATTTTGTCTTTCGCAGTCCAATTCCACCCCTTTCTTCTTCCTTTTCTTCTCTTTTCTCAATCACCATGTCTAACTCAAAATTTTCTTTTCATCCTGCTCTTGTTGCATCTGATGTCAAGAACCATGTTCCCATCACTCTTGAGATGGAGAACGTACAATATTCTACATGGGCGGAACTCTTTAAGATTCATGCAAAATCCCATAGAGTAATTGATCATATTATTCTTCCGGCATACGGTAAGGAGCAATGTTGTTAAAATTGCGAGTATACTCGTATACTCGTACGAGTCGACGAGTTTTGGGAGAAGAACGATGTGACTTGGAAGGAAACTCGTTCATTGAGCGGATCGGAACGAGTCACCGTGTCAGCTAGCTGGAATGGAGGATCGCTCACCGTTCCGAGTCACCGCTCGCGTCGCTTGCGGTCGTTGTTCGTTGACGTTTTTGCGATCGCTACTCCGTCATCGTCGCTGGTCACAGTCGCCGCTGCTCAGCGTCACCGCCGCCGCTTGCTTGCGGTCATCGACGGTCGTTTGCGATCGGTGCTTGCTCGCGTGCGGTCGTCGGGTGCGGACATCTTCCCTGTCCCGTAGTGACTATGGTGTTTTGGGTGACGGCTGCGCTTGCAAATTAGGTTTGCAAATCAGGTTACTTAAAAAACAACAACCTTTTCTTTTTCCTCTTTTCTAAAGGCCCAGGCCCAACATAAAAAAATCCTTTCATTTAGGGTTACTAAAAACTAACTGCGCCAAAAATTAACACTACCTATGTAAATCTTATTCCCGCTTTCCTCTTTTCAACATAAAAAAAACCCTTTCATTTAGGGTTATTAAAAACTAACAGCGCCAAAAATTAACACTAATTCTTTCATTCCCGCGGCCCATTATCTCTTTTGTTAAAGAGTAAATTTCATTCCCGCTCTCCCTATCTCTCTTTCATTGTTAAATAGTAAATTTCATTCCCACTCTCCACTATCCACTATTCTCTCCTTCGCCATTAAACAGTAAATTTTCTCTGATTTTATTTCTGCTCGCTTCCGCCACCGGTGCTCGCTGCTGCCACCGCCACATCTGTCACCGCTCGCTGCCACTGCCGCCACCGCTACTCACTGTCGCCGCTGCTCACTGCCGCCGCTGTTGCTCTATTTGTTACTGGTGTGTTCAATTTACCGTATATTTTTTTCGTTAGATATTGTCATACCATATTTAATATATAAGTATATTTATATTTAAAGGAAAAATGGCATCAAATGGAAAAGGAAGTGGAAGAACTGATCCAGCATGGAATCATTGTATTTCTATTGATGGGAAAGCAAGAAATGTCAAGTGTAAATACTGTGAGAAGGTATTAACAGGAGGAATCTATAGATTGAAACATCATCTAGCAGGAACTTCAAAAGATGTTGGAGCATGCATAGCAGTTCCTGAAGATGTTAAAAAAATTATGTTGGATATGGTTTCTGTGCTGCAACAAAATTTGATTAAAAAATCAATAGCTAAAGAATCTTTATGGGAGAGCAGTATGGGTGATTCAACAGAGAATCCTAGAAAAAGATTCTTTCAAGAAGAAAGTGAGGGATCATCAAGTATTTTCAAGAGGAGGGGCACTCAAACTACAATTAATTCGATCTTCAAGAAAAGTGAAAGAGAGGAAGCATGCCAAGAAATTGCTCTGTTTTTCTACAATAATGCTATACCATTTAATGTAGCAAAGAGTGAAGAATTCATAAGAATGCTTGAGTTGGTTGCTAAACATGGTCCTGGATTTAAACCACCATCATACCATGAAATTAGAGTGAAATATTTGAAACAACAGGTTGAAAAGACAAGTTCAGTTTTGGAAGAACATAAACTATATTGGAAGAAGAATGGGTGCACAATAATGACAGACGGATGGACAGATAGGAGGAGAAGGACTATACTTAATTTTCTAGTCAATAGTCCAAAGGGAACTGTTTTTTTGAAGTCTATTGATGCATCTGACATATGCAAGACAGCTGACAAAATTTTCAGGATGATGGATGATGTTGTTGAAGAGGTTGGGGAAGAGAATGTCATCCAAGTTGTAACTGATAATGCTGCAAATTACAAGGCAGCTGGAGAATTGTTGATGCAAAAGAGAAAAAAATTATATTGGACACCTTGTGCAGCCCACTGTATTGATTTAATGTTGGAAGATTTTGAGAAGAAAATACCACTTCACCATGACACAATAGCCAATGGTAAGAAAATCACAACTTACATCTATTCAAGAACTGGTCTTATTTCATTGTTGCACAAATATACTAAAGGGACAGATTTGATTAGACCAGCACTTACTCGCTTTGCCACTTCTTATTTAACTTTGGGATGCTTGAATGATAACAAAGGATCACTTATTAGGATGTTCACATCTGAGGAGTGGCAATCTAGTCAATTTGTCAAGACTAGAGATGGAGGGTTTGTGGGGAGTTTGATATTGGATAAGGAATTTTGGAAAAATATCTTGAATTGCTTGAGGGGTGCTATGCCCCTAATTAAGGTCTTGCGCATGGTCGATTCAGATGAGAAACCAGCCATGGGATTTATATATGAAGAAATGGATCTTGCTAAAGAAAAGATACAAAGTCTTTTCAATGGAGTTAGTAAAAGGTAATAATAATTAATTACCTTTCACTTATATTTGGTTTCCTAATTTGTTTTTTCTTAAAAACATATACTTTGTTTAGAGATTAATTTATTTGTTTTTATATTATTTAGCTACACTCCTCTTTGGGAAATCATTGATAGAAGATGGGACAATCAATTGCATAGGCCGTTACATGCTGCAAGCAATTACTTTAATCCCATGTTGCACTATGGTCCTGAGTATAAAGTTGATTATGAGGTGAAACGTGGAATGTATGATTGCTTGGAGAGGTTGGTGGGAGACATTGATGAGATGAGTAAGATTGATGAGCAGATTGAGAGTTTCAAGAGCAAATCTGGATTTTTTGGTAGTCCACTAGCTCAACGGGCACTCAAAACCAAAACTCCAGCACAATGGTGGGAATCATATGGTGATGAACATCCAGAGTTACAAAGGTTTGCAATTAGAATATTGAGTTTGACTTTTAGTTCATCCGGTTGTGAGCGTAATTGGAGCGCTTTTGAGAGGGTAAGGCTTTTAATTTATGATATGAACTTGATTTTATAATTATTTTTTAGATGTGTTAATTAATTTTATAATTATTTAGGTCCACACCAAGAAAAGAAATCGCTTACTGCAAAATACCATGAATGATGTGGTATTTGTGATGGCTAATTCAAGATTGCAAAAGAAAAAGGAAGTTAGGAAAACAAAAGATTATAACATTGATGATCTTGCTTCTGATGATGAATGGATTGTGAAAGACATTGAAGCAAATTCAAATTCAAATGCTTTAGATGAAGACATCTTAATTGGAGTTGGAGAAAATGAAGTTGAAGAAGTTTGTAGTAGGGGTGGTGTTACTACACCTATAGATGATTTGGAGGTTCCTCCAATTGCTGAAAATGATGAAGACCATGGAGATGACCTAAATGAAAATGAGGATCATATGGGAGAGGAAGATGATTATCCTGAGTTTAATATGAAGGATTTCCTTGGATAATTTGTTTGTATTGAATAATTATGGATTTATTATTTTATGCATGAACATTTTATGAATGAATTATGAAACTATTTTTAGTTATGTATGAGTTATTTTTATTATTTTTCATTGATACACATGTTTATGAATATAACTTTTAGTATACTACTAACTCTTACGAGTCGAGTTACGATCCTCGAGTTACGAGTTTTCATCCCCCTTTCCGATCCTCTTACGAGTTACGAGTTTGACAACATTGGTAAGGAGACACTACTTCAAACAGAGGAGGAGAAAGAACTTTGGTCGACTCTTGACGCTATGGTTCTATAATGGATTTACGCCACTATATCTCATGATCTTTTACATACAATTTTTGAACCCGCACTAAGACAATGTAGGGTTGGAATAGATTGTGTGACATATTCCAAAATAACAAACACTCTTGTGTCGTCATCCTTGAGTATGACTTCACTCATGTAGACATAACAAATATTTTCAAATGTCTCTACATATTGTCAACATCTCAAATCTTTGTAGGACCAACTCAAGAATGTCGAGAACAATAGACTTGTTCTTCAATTGGTATCTGCTCTCACTAAGCCCTACAAAGGTGTGGCCACACTTATTCGCCAAAGTGATCATTTACCTAAATTCTATCATGCTCGTTCGATGCTCACTCTTGAAAAGGCCGACCTTGCTAAGAAGGCGACACAGAGTTCGTCATCAGCTATGGTTACTCGTTATTCGGATGACTCTCATGATATTTCTGATCATTAGTCTTCTAACCGTAACAGTAATGGTGGGAAGAGCAACCAAAACCGCAATAATAATGGAGGGCAAAATTACAGTAACAATAGTGGTCGTGGAGACAAAAAATGGCGTACCAGCGAAGGGAGTAATGCAAGTGGTACGAGTGGGTCACGGTGGTGGGTAGCAGCTAGCATGTCAGCACATGCTCCATGGCCTGGTGTGCAGTTGTGGCCTTGGATGGTACCTTCGGGTGCTCCTTGGGCTATACCTCGTTGTCCATATCCTTCTAATTCATGGGTCAAACCCACTTATGGACAACAACAAAAACTACAACATGGTATACTTGGGACCAGACCCCAGCAGGCCTACACGTCAGCTCCAAATTCAACTGACATTGAAGCTGCCAAGCATACTCTTGGTATTGCTCCTCCGGATGCAAATTGGTACATGGATACGAGTGCTACATCTCACATGACATCCACATAAGGTAACCTCACGTCTTATTTCAATATGAGCAATAAATGTGGTATAATTGTTGGTAATGGTTAATCGATTCCAATTTATGCATATGGTCACACGAAATTGTCTTTCACGTGTCCTTCATTACAATTAAACAGTGTCCTTCATGCCTCTCACCTTGTTAATAATTTGGTGTCAGTCAGAAAATTTACACTGGACAACTCTGTCTCTGTTGAATTTGATCTGTTTGGTTTTTTTATGAAGGATTTTCAGACAGGGAGGCCGGTAATGCGGTGTGAAAGTCGGTTCGAGCTTTATCCTATTACAAATCCATATACTTATCAATCTAATTTTGCTATTTTAGCACCATCCCTTTGGCATCATCATTTAGGTCGATATCAATAATAATTCATTATTTCGATGAGTCATTTCTTCGGACAAAAGAAGATTATGGAAACAATTACCCAGAATCTCAGTTATCAAATTCCATTGTGGAATGTGTTAGCTTTATTCACTGGATGTGGAATCACCATCCATTCAAAGACAGTTTCTTATTACATATTTTTTAGTATTTGAGATAGTATAAGAGCATGATCTTTTATTTAGTGTAAAAGGGTTCAAGCACCTTCATATTAGATGTCGTAAATTGGGTGTAGTTATCTGCAAAAGGAAACCAATAACAAAGTAAAAAAAGCAATGATAGATTCAGTTTCTTATATGCTAAATTTTTATTTGTGAGATTAGTGTAAGAAGGCATTATGAGACCTATATTTAACTTTGGTTGAATCTAGTTATTTGATTTTTTTTAATAAAGAATGAAATAAATAGAAATAACACCTACTTTTATTACAAATCTAGAAAAATAACAAAATCGGAAATAACATTATAAATCTACCAAAAACTTTTCGTCAAATATTCTTATAGGCACAAAAACTAACACATATCAATACTTCAATCCGAACATAACACCTACACATGATATTGTAAAATATAAAAGAACAGTAGAAAAAAGATAAAAAGCCTGCTGGCCCAAGACCGGACACTAAAAGGTGGAAGAATACAACCAAAGAAGAATAACATAAAAAATAAAGGAGAATGATTCAAGAGAAGAGGAAAGAAAACTTTGGAAGACTTTGATATCGCTTGATACAAATGACAAATGAATAGCTCTATTTATAGTACTCATGGAACATTCTAGACTCCTAATTAATTTGAACATCTCCAACTACCTTATTAATCGTAGACTTCCCAACTACCCTATTAACTTTAGACATCTCTAGAATATTGTAGATTTCTCCCAACTACTCTACTAATTATATAAAGTCTAGAATATTGTAGAACAAAAAATCAACTTTATTTTCAACACTCCCCATAAAGTGATTTTTTGGATATTATCCTGAGTCTCGTACGAAGGAAGTCTTGGAAAATGAATTCGTAAAACTGTCGACAATATTTTTCTCACTTCGCACTACCAATGCGCCCATGGTGTTGTGAAGAACCTTTTCTCTAATAAAGTCATGCTCATCTGGTTCTTGGGACGATTGTGTCTCTGCCTGCGTTTGTGCTCGTGTTTGCATTTGATCTCCCTCTGATTCTACTTTGCACTTTGTCCTACACTGTTTCAATCCAATAGAAACCCCGAACAGCTTAGGAACCTCTACCTTTGCCGTATTCACCATCGTACATGGCAAGAAGCCAGCGGCGCCATCGACATGCACGATATCATCAGTCGAAGAAACATGCTTCATAGGCAAAAGATCTGGAGCTTTCCCTTCCGACACCGACACACTCACATCACCAGCAGATGCAGATGATTCTAACTGCTGACGGCTAAAACCAGAACCGTAATTGGTCATCAAAGTGAGTATGTTATTACACAAACTCTTCAACTGACTCATCTCGTGATTCAGTTGCCTGTTCTCGTTTCTAAGTCGTTCAATTTCCTCTAACCACTCGGGCACAGTGGAGCAATTCCTTGTGTGTTGCATTGAATTATTATTTCCAACAATTAGAGATGAGTTCGAGGATAGTACCTGTTCATTGTCGGAAGTCATTGGAGACACTGCTTTTATGGTCGATGTCGGTACATCTACCGTTACAGTATTAGCCGTGAATTTGGCTTCAGTCCCATCATACTTTCGGGGGCTAGAAAACTTGGATTGATCTTTCCTTAGATGATGACTACAACTAGAATCCACCATCTAGTTATTTTCAAGGTTGATAGAAGCCAAGGCATCAACATATTTTGTTTATGCCACAAAGCACTTCCCCCAATCTTCTTCCTCCACAATCTTATCAGCTACATTACTCTCTTGTAATTTAGCTCGGCAAAATCTTTTGATATGCCCAATTTTACCACACCGATAACATTTGAAACTCTTCTTACTAAAGGTAATGTTAGAAGACTCACCACTAACTCCATTCGGGCCCGAGTTGCTTTGGCTATGTGGATGAGAGGTCAGGCTATCTTGATTTTCTTTACTCTTGAAAGACATCTTCCTAGCCATGAGAGCACTTCCTTCTCCTTCTTTCATTGAGACACTAGCCATTTTCTTTGCTAGTGACTCTTGAGAGGACAGTAAATTCTCGAACTCCTCCAAGGATGGTAGTTGAACCCATCCTTGTATCGATGTGACATAAAGAATGTACTCCGGCTTCAATCCTCGAATAATAATTCTCCTTATTCGAGCTTCGGAAATTGCTTCCTCTTGGTTTAACAAAGAAATTTCCGAACAGAGATTTAACTTTAAGAAAATACTCAGAAATGGATAGATTACCTTGCGTGGTGTTGGCGAGCTCATTCTCCAAGATTTGAAGTAGGACTTCATTCTTCTTGTTGAAGAGTCTATCAAGAGTCCGCCAAATCTCATGGGCTGATTTGCACCGCATGATGTGATCGAACAAGTCGTGAGAAATCGACCGCTTCAACATAAACTCCGCCTTTGCATTCAACTACTTCCATCTTTTGAATGCATCAGCATTTCCTTGCCCGTCTGTGGGAGAAGTTGTATTATTCCCGTCAACAACATCCCACAAATCTTCACTAACGAGGTAAGACACCATACAAGTCCTCCATACCTTGTAGTTGGACTGATTTAATACCTCAATACCAAGTCCAATACGACCACTTGAATCCATTTTTGAGGTACCGGTCGAATTTTTCCACCAAAGGATCTTGACACACGATACTAGAGCCCTTATGACTCTGATACCATGTAAAATATAAAAGAACAGCAGAAAAAAGAGAAAAAGCCTGCTGGCCCAAGACCGAACACTAAAAGGTGGAAGAATACAACCAAAGAAGAATAACCTCAAAAATAAAGGAGAATGATTAAAGAAAAGAGGAAAGAAACTTTGAAAGACTTTGATTTCTTAAAATGGCTTGATACAAATGACAAATGAATAGTTTTATTTATAGTACTTATGGGGAACATTCTAGACTCCTAATTAATTTGAACATCTCCAACTACCTTATTAATCGTAGACTTTCCAACTACCCTATTAACTTTAGACATCTATAGAATATTGTAGATTTCTCCCAATTACTCTACTAATTATATAAAAGTCTAGAATATTGTAGAAAAAAAATCAACTTTATTTTCAAGAGATATGACAAAATAGATCTCGTTATTTGATTAGTAGCTGATGTGATTCATGGTCAATCATTAGTTTTCAAGTGTCATACAATTTCTTTGGCGTCACCTTGACCTTAGAATTAAAAAGCAATGAGGTGAATCCGTGGAAGAGCAAGAGGAGTAGATCGGTGGAAGGTCCAATCCGCTATGTTCCACATCATCCTAATTATGCACTATTTTTCAACTTTTTACTATAAACATACTTAAAATATACATTTTAAGTTTTTTATTTTCAAGAGATTAAACCAGTATCTTCTAATTATCTTTAGGTATTTCGTAACACAAGAGAGTCCTTTCAAGCCAAATATGATAATAGTATTAAGTTCTAAAAATTAAGACAGTTTCTTTTTTGTTGCAAATTTACATCTATAGTTATTCAGCTAAAAATAAAGCTTAAATTATGTTAGTCCTTAATCAAAAACTCAAGAATGTAACAAGGTCATTTTAGCTTCCTAAAAAGTTTGAGATTGATACTATATAAATAATAAATTTCAAGGAAAAAAAAAACAGAATTGCAAAATCTTCTTTAAAAAAATGTCTTGTTGTCTTAGGTATTAAAACGGATAAACTTTAGATGTTAATTTTAAGAGATGGACAAATTGTTGCTCTGATCATAATAAAGTATTATGTCAAAACCTGAAATATAAATAAAAATAAGAGCAAATGAACATAAACACACCTAAACACACATAATTTCTTCTATCAGCATAAGCACGAATAAGTAATACAGTCAATATTTAATGACACAGATCATCACTTCACTCTTACTCAATATTCATGACGGTTCAACACTTCTAATCTCACATTACATAATATAAGTAATTATGTATTTCATCATCAACTAGGTGTTTTTTTTTTTTTTTATCGACTCATCATCAACTAGGTAGAACAACAGATTTTATTTTATAATTTTTTTTTTCTGAAAACACAATCACACAAAGTAAAATAGGAACACGTTCATCTTCATCCACTCTTTATACCTTCAATCTCTTCTTAATTACTGCAATATTGGAGTAGGCAACACAGAGTCAACCTGGACAAATAAAAAAAACATTTACTATACTTCCACAAAAGCGATTAAGAAAAAAAAAATAAGAAGTAAAAGTAACATTTTAACGAATATCATGCTATACATAAGTCTCGTAAGTAAAACATGACAAAGAAATATCAACTTAAACAGATATCAATAAAACATAAAATGACACTAATATAAAATTGCTTACGTAATCAGACATAATATTCATCACGCTATGCTGTGAAAAGCTGCTTCTAATTAATCATCACCTGCATGTGCACAGAGCAAATGATAGTATGACTCACCATACAAAAATTGACAATTTCAGTAGCATTAGTTAATATTTGATATACCATGTTCACTATCTTCATCAGTATCTGAATGAAGAACTCAAATGATTGCACTAGAAGCATCTGGAGCCTATTTAAAACAAAAGAATATTTACAAGTTAATTTTAAGCACGATGCAACTCAAAAGCACATTACGCTAAAAATAGTGTTCTCAATTCCAAGCACGAATAATTAGCCTTGTTTGGCTTTGTTATTAGACTCCCCTTCATGAATTAATTGAATTATATCTTGGAGTAGTTATTTTGTGGACATACATAAATTAGTAATTTTTCTAGATTAACTTATTTGCTAAAATATTATGTAGCTATTATTATTATTTATTTTATTGTTATTATTTATTTGGTTACATAAAATAATATTGTTTATATTATGTGAATATTTACTGGGTCAGCTGATAATAAGTGGACTGAGCCCATTATTAATTAATAATATATAAAAGAGTCCCTACAACTGCCCAGAGTTAGTCTTTATTCTATCCTATAAAAGAATAAAGAAGACAGTTCTCTGTCTGGCCTTGGGAACAGTTTGTACACACTCTTCTCTCTCTCATTCTTTGCAGAGACCATTAATCAGGAAAGGACAGAAACAACAAGATGATGAATCAAAGCTCTTCTTCTATTCCAGGTTCTAATCTTTTTATCTTATATATAATATGATGTACTCATATGTCATAATTAGACTAAATTGAAAACCCTAATTTGATTATTTCTTTTAATTGGTATCAGAGCCTGGTTTAGTTTTGGTTATAGCTGTGAGATTTTTCTAATCAAATTTGTACTGTTTGAATTTACAATGATCTATTAACAATATTTTTTTTTCCAATATGATGAAACCTAAATTCGAAAAAAAAAATTATAATTTTTTTTGAATGATGCAATATATAATTTTATTATAGCACAATTTATTCTATCTTTGTGTTTTGTGATGTCGTGACTTTTATTTTTCCTAATGTGAAGATAATGTATATAATTGAAATCTATCAAAGGGAAATTATAGAATTTGCAAACAATGAAATATGAAAAGAAGATTGAAGTGTGCCTTGCATTATTTCTATGATCCTTGTTAAATTTTGTTTTATATGAGTATGATTCTTTAGGTGGCGCTTTGTCATTTTATTCGAGGTTCTATAGTGTATTGTCACGTGATTCAATTTTTTAATATTTGATTATGGCTTATTTGATTGTATATTTTGTTTATATGTTGTGGTGCTGGCTTGCACTTACCATCATTTAAATATTGAAAAGTCGAAGAGAATATTCTCAAATTTAAACCCTTAGCACTAGAAACCTCTTATCAGTAAAGATAGAAAATACAGAGTTCTACTAGTACTTGTAATTTATATTATAGTCACAATGTATTTTATATTTTAGGGTTTATGATTATATTTTATACATGAAATTTATATTTTACTGGTGTTACTGACGAATGGTGAATCTAACTATTAAGTCATGGGTTGTTACTTGAGTACCTGCTAATGTCATTTGATATGTTTGTATGAGGTTTCATGTTTTGATAATGAGTAGTACGAGTCTGTACAGTATGTCTTGGACACTTTGTTTATGATTGATTATATATTTTATTGAACATTTATAATGTAGATGTATTTTGGTAATATTGTTGGATATTTTTCATGATTGAGAGCTCGCCCTCGAGGGATGGATTGTGATAAGATATCAATTTCGTATTGTTGGATATTTTTCATGATTGACAGCTCGCCTTCGCGGGACGGATTGTGATAAGATATCAATTTTTTATTATTGGATATTTTTCATGATTGAGAGCTCGCCTTCGTGGGACGGATTGTGATAAGATATCAATTTTTTTTTATTGTTGGATATTTTTCATGATTGAGAGCTCGCCTTCGCAGGACGGATTGTGATAAGATATCAATTTTGTATTGTTCGATATTTTCATGATTGAGAGCTCGCCTTCACAGGACGAATTGTGATAAGATATCAATTTTGTATTGTTAGATATTTTTCATGATTGAGAGCTCACCTTCGCGGGACAGATTGTGATAAGATATCAATTTTGTGTTGTTAGATATTTTTCATGATTGAGACCTCACCTTTGTGGGACAGATTGTGAAGAAATATCAATTTTGTGAATATTATTAGATTTCTTACATAATTTTAATCTCACTTATGTTAAGTGCATTATTCTATTGTTGAACATTATTGTTCTTATTGTTGCATTATGATTTATATTAATAATAAACTTACCCTTCAGTTTGTTTTTTTTTTTTTAACGTAATTCTTGATGAATGGTTTA
>Ga0209700_105006_pt1 | contig 23036 bp, 8 predicted proteins | sample SiratroredBW_FD_187528 | JGI IMG/M metagenome (GOLD analysis project Ga0209700, IMG submission 187528) | Root nodule microbial communities of legume samples collected from California, USA - Siratro red BW (SPAdes) (version 2) | ecosystem: Host-associated > Plants > Roots > Nodule | place: USA... | reverse complement strand
AAAAAAAAAAAAAAAAAAAAAAAAACCAAGCATATAAATAGTTGTTAATAACTAAGCATTTCGAAATAAAATAAGCTTTCCATCATGTGTTCATTGCAAGAGGGATACACTTGCAAAAGGCATCAATTTGGTGGTTTATTTTATTTCCATGCAGGGAGCTTACATCTTGGAACAGTGAGATATCGTGATATTTTGTGGTCATATTCATGGGAATAATTATGAGGAGCATAGTAACCTCTTTTTTTAGTATCAACACTCTCAAAAAGCAATGCATCATACTATGACTTGAAGGAAAGTTTTGAAAGGTGTCAAAAATATTAAAAAATAGAAAATAAATAATTAAAAATGAAATTTTGAAAAATATTTAGATTTTAAATATCTTCATTTTCTAAGAAAAGATAATTTAATCAATTTATTAATTACAATCCTAAACTTTCCTATGTTTTAAAAATAAATTTGGTCACACCGAGAATAAGGACTTCGTTTGGAAGAAAACACAAGTCACGCACCATTTAACGTGTTCCAAATTGTTATCCAACTCCTTCAACTAGTGTGAAATTGGGTTTTTTCAAAATTTAATTTAGATGAAATTCATAAAACAGATTAGATTTAAATTCAAATTAATTTGAGTTAATTTTTTTAAATTCAATTTCAACTAGAATATCATTTAATGATTTTTTTTTCATGTTCACGAAATATTAAAATGTTTGTGTTAATTAAATGAATTATGTTTGTAGAATCACATTATACATAAATGATGGGAGAAATTATTAAGACACGGTTAATATTTCCTGTAATTCAAAATAAATAATTTTTGTTTATATTCTAAATTAATAAGTAATTAAATAAAATTATCAATTATATTTTTTAATTAGGAAAGACCATTGATTAAAATATATTATGAGAATTCTAACAAAAAGTATATTTTTTAATAATTTTTAATTAATTTAATCCTCTTTTAATTATGCTTATGAATATGGGAAAATGGACTTACTAATGAAGAAGGATGTGAAAAACACAAAAATTGAATAAATTTAACTATGAAAATATAAAGCATTTATTTTTTGAATAAAAATATTTTTTTTCAAAAAAATACGAATAAAGTCATCAAATCTGAAAGAAAAAAAACATAATTAAAATAACTATTTAATTATTATAATTTCTAATAATTTTTACTTTTCTTTTTACAATAATAATAATTTAAAAGTAATATTAAAATAAAAATGATTAATTAATAATAAATATATTTTGTATTCATTTTCACCCTCTTTTAATTTAAATAACTTCCTTTTTTATTTTATTTTTCTTTCCTTTTTTTCATTCCTCAAATAATATCATGCATCGAACAAGTGCTACATAAGTTTATTAGGAGTTTGGGATGTGGAACAACCATTCAACCGTCCTATTATCTATCCCTATATCTTACTTTCACAAATATTACTTCTTTATCCAAGATGCATTCTCTCCCTATTATTTTGTGTCTGTTAACTTTATAATGTTAATATATCCCTTTTAATTATGCTTTGAATATCAGAATATCATTCAAAGTTTGCCTATATCTGAGCCTACATATAACTTCAGCTAAAGATGAATGACTATAAGTGGGCTTCTTCTATTTTAACATATGATATATGAGGGGTGCAGGAAGCAATTGCCTTTAACATATGATGAATCAAATGGGTTGGTTTTTCTTTTATTCAATAGGCTGGCCCAATTTAGATGTTCCTCTTTATTTGTGAGCTTTTTCTTCCAGCACTGTCATAAAATTATTGGATACCTAAGTTTTATTATGGAATAGCTTTTTCGGAATGTTAAAAATATATTAAAAATATCTCACTCGGACATGAAGTAGAGATCTCCAAAAATGTTATGAAAGACATCCTTAATTGTATCCACCATAAGTGTTTTTTACCCAAAAAAAACAATAATATTAAAGTTATTGTCGTTTGATCTACACCAATTCAAGTAGAATCTTTTAAGCAAGTCACATGTTGAAGTTTTTTAGATAAATACAAGGTATTTAAGAAAAAAATCTTCTAAAGTGAACAGTAAATATTCTAATACGGTTTTTTAATGTGTTGGTACATTCTTCTTCTTCGTTTATATGAATCCCTATATTACAAATTTAAATCTTTATCTTTTTAGCGCAAATATATATTTTTATTCTTTTTCGTGTGATCATTAACTATATTATCATTTAAAAAAAATTCTCATATTTAAAAAAATATTTTTTTATTCTATATTTCTTATGTTAATTTTTTTCATTATAAATTTGACTTATATATTTAGTATTTCTTTTCAACTTTTCTTTCAGGTTCACTTTCACCCTTAATTGAAGTTAGTCTTATTTTTCTATTTATTAGTTGAGTTAAATATGTATATTTATCTTTAGTTTCTTCTTTTTTTACATAAATCAAAATAGTGCCCTCATGAAGAAAAATGCAACAATAGAGAACATTTTTTAAGAAAACTAAACATGCGTATGTTTAATCGATTTCATTTAAAATTGTGCTATACACCCAATTTTATAAAAATAAAGTATACATAAAGTTGAAGGGTTTCTGTCATTTGAGGTACAGAAACTGTTAAGATTAATGCCAAAGGTCCTTGCACCATTAACAATTCTTCTTCACATTGTGATTATATATATAAAGCATATCTTAAAACTATATCAGTGTATGATATAAAAGAACGAACATGTACATATCAAAGAATGGAAAGAATACATGGGTTAGAAAAACAAAAACAATAGTACTTGAAATAAAGAGTAGTCATCATCATCATCATCATCATCCAGGTGAAAAGGATCAAACGAAGGAATCGACTTTGGGTGCTTTGTCGCCAAACAATAACTTCAAGTCATTCTGCAGAGGGGTCAAGTTCAAGTCCAAGCAAATAACCCTCCTACTATTCGACCTTTTCAGAATCGGGACTTTTACCACAACCTGGTTTATTGAAGAAAACCCTTCGTTTAGGGCAACTCGGTGCCTTTTCATGTGTCCTCCCAGTGCCTGACCCAGAGAGAATTCTTGACCACAAATGGAGCACTCGTGCTTTTTGGGCTTATTTCCCTTCTCCTCTTCTTTCACCTCTTGTTTGGGAGTTTTGTGGCTGGCCCTGTGGCCACCAAGGGCTTGAAACGAAGAGAACTTGCGGTTGCAGGTTCTGCATTCAAATTCCACAGGGCCTAAAAGTTTCTGGGGTTTGATTTCTCTGGGATGGGAGAGTAGCATTAAACAATTTGCCAAATCTACGCTCTCTTCTCTCACTCTCTTCATAGCCACTACTCACGTAGAATTAGTATGAAACAATGAAACGTAATTAACTAAGAGAGTGAAATATGAGAAAGAAGGGGTTGAAATTGAGTTTGAGATGTGAATGATGGTAACTTAGGGCATAAGATTGGTATTTATAGGCCGTTTGAGACAAAGTCAAGGTATTTGACTGGTTTAAACAAATAAACCATTTGTTGGAGGCTAATTTTGTTTAACCATAATCATTAACGAACCCTTCAAACCTGTTGAAACTTAGAAAGTAAAAGTGTTATTAAGGGTTGTTGGCCTATCTGACTTGGTATCTCCTAAACGACCAGATCGCTTACTTCATAAGTTTCAACATTAAACAACTTTGTTAAGAATGTGTTATTGAATTAAGAAAAAAAGTGTAATGGTCATATACTACGCATTTTACACACACTGGTTTATTATTTTAACTGTATGAGAAGCTGCGCAGTGACAAAGTCGTGTGCGGCGAGCTACTCATCCGAAGAAGGAAGTGGTTCTTCTTTGAAACTTGGAACGAAATTGATAAAACGATATTCTTCTTTCTGTGCATTCATACTACGAAAATAAGCAATACCAAAAGTAAAATGCCTCTGTTATGAAATAACGAGGAAACTAAAAATTGAAAAAAGAAGGATTAAAATTGTATTTTAGTCTAATTACTTTTATAGATAATTTTTTTTATTATATAAAGAGATGAGTATTTTGGAATGTGATGAATAAAGATTTTATATTTTTTTTTTCTCATTACTACACCACAGTCCAAGTGGTCAAACTCCATTTTTTCCTATCAAAGATCAAATCGAAGACAAAATAAATGAAATTGAACAAGCCCAAACCGGTTTTCATTACAGATTTTAAATTCGGTCTTAGTTTTTATTTTATCTAAAACACTAGTTAAAGAATTAAAAAACCATTAGAAATTATTATAATTGCAATCATTATATAATACATTGTTAGTTATCTTAATAAAACACTTTTTCATTGTCTAAGTATATTAGTTAACATTTATCATTTTTTTCTTATAATACTATTTAATAACTAATATTATATATATATATACATTGAACAAAATTATTTCCAAAAGAGGATAATGGGAAAAAATCTACATGTTATATTCAGATTGTTTATTTAAAATTTTATTCTAATGCGTACTCATGCAAAATAATTTTATCCTTTTTATTTTAGGTAGATTTTATTAATATATGTTTAAAATCCATTTGTTATCATGTGATATTACACTATAATAAAATAAACACTTAGTGTTGCCAAATAATTAATGGTGCATTGCAAAAACTTGCGCTAATTAGTCAACAGAATTTTCCGTCCCACATGCAATATGTATTTTAAAATATTCGACAATAATTCAATAATAACTATTTTTAAAGATTGATTCAAAAGTAATGTTACTTAAGTTAACTTTAAGTGACATTGATTAAACCGATATTATATAGTATCGACTAAATTGATTATATATAATATCCATGATGTTGATTGATTATAGTAACATTGACTAATTAGAACGCATGTAGCATTGACTAGATTGATTTTATAAGAAAACAAAATAAACATTTATGTTTGTTTTAACGATGATGATGAGGAAAATTGATAGATAGATAAAGTTTGATATGAAAGAGTAGCTGGTGTGTGTTAAAGTCATGTATAGTGTAAACGTGCAGGGTGGTATTATTTTGGCCGGAGAGTTCTGGGCACAACATTGAGATGCTCTATTCGCATACATGGAGTCGTATTTTTCATAAAATATAAATATTTTATGAAAGAAATAATCAAATTAAAGTTTTCAATTTAGTCTGATTATGGTATATGAGTACATCATATTATATATAAGATAAAAAGATTAAAACCTGGAATAGAAGAAGAGCTTTGATTCATCATCTTGTTGTTTCTGTCCTTTCCTGATTAATGGTCTTTGCAAAGAATGATAGAAAGAAGAGTGTGTACAAACTGTTCCCAAGGCCAGAAGTTTATACAAAGAACTGTCTTCTTTTCTTTATTCTTTAATAGGGTAGAATAAAGACTGACTCTGGGCAGTTGTAGGGACTCTTTTATGCTGACTCAATAAATATTCACATAATATAAACAATATTATTTTATGTAACCAAATAAATAATAACAATCAAATAAATAATAATAATAATGGCTACATAATATTTTGACAAATAAGTTAGTCTAGAAAAATTACTAATTTATGTATGTCCACAAAATAATTAATCCAACAATATCCCACTTGGACAACATAAATTAGATCACAATATTGAAAAATAATGACAACATAAATTAGACCACAATATTGAAAAATAATCTAGAACAACTCACAACATGTGACCACAATAAGATGCCAAAATATTACAACATTCATAACCAAAAGATCCAAAATGAAATATGTAAGTTTCTTATCACTGCAGAAAATCACACTCGAAGGAGTGATGATATCATACAAAAATGAAACACCTAAATTTCAGTGACCTTTATATAAATGTGAAATATACAATTATGTCCCAATCATATGCCCAAGATGCTATATGAGATTAAAACAATCTCACCATAATAATAATTTGAGACTGGATCCAAAATGTCTCAAAGTTACCATAACATCAATTGTGCAAATCATAATAAACAAAATATGACAATACAAAATAGACAATTATATGTCTCAATCATCCGCCCAAGATGCTATATGAGATTAAAACAATCTCACCACAATAACAATTTGAGACTGGGTCCAAAATGTCTCAAAATTATGCCATACATTAATTGCACAAATCAGAATAAACAAAATATGGCAATACAAAATAGACAATTATATGTCTCAATCATCCGCCCAAGATGCTATATGAGAGTAAAACAATCTCACCACAATAACAATTTGAGACTGGGTCTAAAATGTCTCAAAATTATGTCATAAAATTAATTGTGCAAATCAGAATAAACGAAATATGACAATACAAAATAGACAATTATATGTCTCAATCATCCGCCCAAGATGCTATATGAGATTAAAACAATCTCACCACAATAACAATTTGAGACTGGGTCCAAAATGTCTCAAAATTATGGCAAATCAAAATAAACAAAACATGACAATACAAAATACTTGTCGTCACAACAATAAATGATTATTGTCAATCATTTCAATAATACGACAATACAATAAATGAGGTTCAAAAGAGAAGTACATATCCAACAAAGAAAACTCCCACTAAACCAATACATCAAAATACCTCATTATACCTGGGTTACCTGCTCAACAAAGACTTTAACCGTCAATCCCTTAGTTAAGCGATCTGCAATTATAAACTCTATGGCGATATGCTAAAGTATCGTCCAAGCACATTAACAACAAAAACAATATAAAGACGTGTGCAAACTTGAACATACATAAGAGTGTCAATAGCGGAAGCATAAGAAATTTGTGCAATTTCACAATTATTATAAGGACATTGAGATTTAGAAAACTTTTCACCCAATCCTCATAATTAGTTTCGTTCAGCTTGATGAAGAAAACTATTTGCATAGCCAAAGTTGGAATAGAACGTATCAACAATAGCAAAATTAACCCACATATTTTGTTGAGCTTTCAATATCATATTCTTTTAAAGCTAATATCGAGAGGATACTGAAAACCTTAAGAATATAATAAACCATTCATCAAGAATTACGTTAAAAAAAAAAAACAAACCAAAGGGTGAGTTTATTATTAATATAAATCATAATGCAACAATAAGAACAACAATGTTCAACAATAGAATAATGCAGTTAACATAAGTGAGATTAAAATTATGTAAGACATCTAACAATATTCACAAAATTGATATTTCTTCACAATCTGTCCCACAAAGGCAAGGTCTCAATCATGAAAAATATCTAACAACACAAAATTGATATCTTATCACAATCTGTCCCGCGAAGGCGAACTCTCAATCATGAAAAATATCTAACAATACAAAATTGATATCTTATCACAATCCGTCCCGCGAAGGCGAGCTCTCAATCATGAAAATATCCAACAATACAAAATTGATATCTTATCAAAATCCGTCCCGCGAAGGCGAGCTCTCAATCATGAAAAATATCCAACAATAAAAAATTGATGTCTTATCATAATCCGTCCCGTGAAGGCGAGCTCTCAATCATAAAAAATATCCAACAATATTACCAAAATACATCTACATTATAAATGTTCAATAAAATATATAATCAACCATAAACAAAGTATCCAAGACATACTGTACAGACTCGTACTACTCATTATCAAAACATGAAACCTCATACAAACATATCAAATGGCATTAGCAGGTACTCAAGTAGCAACCCATGACTTAATAGTTAGATTCACCCTTCGTCAGTAACACCAGTAAAATATAAATTTCATGTATAAAATATAACCATAAACCCTAAAATATAAAATACATTGTGACTATAATATAAATTACAAGTACTAGTAGAACTCTGTATTTTCTATCTTTACTGATAAGAGGTTTCTAGTGCTAAGGGTTTAAATTTGAGAATATTCTCTTCAATTTTTCAATATCTAAATGATGGTAAGTGCAAGCAAGCACCACAACATATAAACAAAATATAAAATCAAATAAGCCATAATCAAAATATTAAAAAATTAAATCACATGATAATACACTATAAAACCTCGAATAAAATGACAAAGCGCCACCTAAAGAATCATACTCATAAAACAAAATTTAACAAGGATCATAGAAACAATGCAAGGCACACTTCAATCTTCTTTTCATATTTCATTGTTTGCAAATTCTATAATTTTCCTTTGATAGATTTCAATTATATACATTATCTTCACATTAGGGAAAATAAAAGTCACGACATCACAAAACACAAAGATAGAATAAATTGTGCTATAATAAAATTATATATTGCATCATTAAAAAAAATTATAATTTTTATTTCAAATTTAGGTTTCATCAAATTGGGCAAAAAAAATATTGTTAATAGATCATTGTAAATTCAAACAGTACAAATTTGATTAGAAAAATCTCACAGCCATAAACAAAACTAAACCTGGCTCTGATACCAATTGAAAGAAATAATCAAATTAGGGTTTTCAATTTAGTCTGATTATGGCATATGAGTACATCATATTATATATAAGATAAAAAGATTAAAACCTGGAATAGAAGAAGAGCTTTGATTCATCATCTTATTGTTTCTGTCATTTCCTGATTAATGGTCTCTGCAAAGAATGAGAGAGAGAAGAGTGTGTACAAACTGTTCCCAAGGCCAGAAGCTTATATAGAGAACTGTCTTCTTTATTCTTTAATAGGGTAGAATAAAGACTGACTCTGGGCAGTTGTAGGGACTCTTTTATATATTATTAATTAATAATGGGCTTAGCCCACCTATTATCAGCTGACCCAATAAATATTCACATAATATAAACAATATTATTTTATGTAACCAAATAAATAATAACAATCAAATAAATAATAATAATAATAGCTACATAATATTTTGACAAATAAGTTAATCTAAAAAAATTACTAATTTATGTATGTCCACAAAATAATTAATCCAACATTTTATGCATCTCAATAAGTTGTGTAATTAATAGCCTTCAACAACTTTCTCCGTAATTCTTAATATAATGATTAATCTTAATCTTTTACTACAACAAAAATTAGAATTACTGACCACTATGTTATTATCGAAGTTTAGCAATGAAGATTTTGATAGTCATTGTTAACAGATCAAAGTAATTACTATAAAAATATTAATTATCAAATTATCTATTAGTAAATCAACCATCAAATTATTTAATTTTAATTGTAGAACTTAAACTTAAAATAATTATATAAATAAAAAATATCTTTTCTTTATTTTATCTTTAATTAGGAGAAAACTTTTAATATTTAAATACTATAACTTTATTTGTATACAATTCTACATAAAAGAAGAAATTACATAGAGTATTATAATCTTATAAGCTTTGAGTATTTAACTATTTATCCTTGGATTGTGTGTAAATTTTTTTAAAAATTCTTTACTTTATGAATTTATACATTTGCAAGCTTAAGTTGTGTTTTCTTTTAAGAGTATTTTTTTTATAGAGTTCTTAGTTTGAGAAGGAGATTGAGAAAAATAATCTAGAGAAATTTGTATACTTGATATAATCATCCTATTTTGATTAATAGAATCTTTTAAATAGTTAGCCTAAATGAAACCCGAGTTTGGATGAACTAATATAAATTTTTTGTGTATTATTTCTTTTTGCCCTTTCTAATTGTTTTGTTATGTAAGATAGTTATATATTGATCTGTTCAACAGTTTATTAGACGTTTACTCTATTCATTGTGAAAAAAATCTTAAGTTTCATTTACTCTCTCTTAAAGTGAGTTGTTCCTACAAACTTTGCCTCCTAATTTGACATCAAAATTTTAATCAACTTATTAGAAAATTAATCCTTCTTTATGATCATAAAATTTGTAGTTGTGCTAAATTTATAATGATGATATTTGTTATGTTAAATTTGAATCTCTAGATTAAAACTCGTCTATGATCCTTATTTTAAGTAAGAAAAATACAAAGATGATAAGATTAGTATTTACTGACAATAAATTAAATAAATATTAAAAATAAATACATTAATCTCAATTTAGTCAACTCAAATATATAAATTTAAATATTAAAATTAAATAAAATTAGTATTGGTCTTTAGATTATGTTAGTGGCATTTAAGTACTAAATTTAATAAATTAAATTGGAGTTGTTTAAGTTAAATTAATTTAAATAGATATTAAAAATAATTACATTAACTAAATCAATACTAATTTAAATAAATATATATTGAAATTAAATCATATTAATATTCGAAATACACGTTAAATTTAATATAATTGATTTTATTAGTTTTCTATTTCAACTTGAAATTAGAGTTGACTTAGTCTATATGTAATTGTTGATTTTCTTTTTAAAGTCCCTTGATGTTAACCCATAACTAAGTATATTAGTTGCTATCACATTATTTGACCGTTGGAAAACTAAGAATCACGAATACAATATCTTCTTAATACACGTACATTCTTAACACAGTGAAACTAGTTGTCTATTATTCAGATTACTCCTTTTCAACTCATAATTACCACTCCAAGAACCAAAACAAAAACGCTTGTAAACAATAATATAAGCACAAAGAATCCACCATTTTATTACATAAAGAATTCAAAGAATATGAATAATCAATCGTGGGAAAGGAAAAGGAAAAAAAAAAAAAAAAAAAAAAAAAAAAAAAAAAAAAAGTAGGAAAAAAAAAAAAAAAAAAAAAAAAAAAAAGATTAATCAGAAGGAAGAAGATTTAACTTTAGGGGACACTTTTCCGAACAACAACAAGTTCAAGTCGTTTTCGAGAGGAGTTAAGTTGAGGTCCAAGCAGAAAACCTTAGCATTACACGATCTTTTCATTGTAGAAACTTTGGCAACAACCTCGTTTACAGTTCTGTGTCTGTGTCTTCTCATGTGTCCTCTCAAGGCCTGTCTCAGAGAGAATCCCTCACCACAGATGAAGCACTTGTGCATTTTGGGCTCACTCCGTGCTCCCGGTTTCAGATGTTTTTCCTTCTCTTCAACTTTCACTCTCTTGTGGCTAGCCCTGTGGCCACACAGGGCTTGAAATGAAGAGAACTTGCGGTTGCAGCTGGTGCACTCAAATACTTCTTCAGGGAATGTGGTGGAAACAGTTTTATCTGGTATGGTTGAACTATGTGTCATGTCCCAGCTTTCTAGTGTTGTTCCTTCACTTTCTCTCTGTCTCCTCATAGCTTTCCAGGAAGTTAGATTGATCTCTCAAATGGGTGCTAATTGATGATGGGAAAAAACAATTCTTGGAGATTGTGGAGTTGTGTTGCGAATTGTGATACCCAGAGCGTGAGAATTGGTGTGTGTATATATAGAGAGAGAATACTGAGGACTTTGACTTTGATAACAACATTAACGAGTGAAGTAGAAACACGTAAGCGATGGGAAAGTGATGAGATGCTATAACTAGGAAGCAATCTAGAAAGTAGGTGTGGGGCCAATAATATTCTATGTTCCTTGAAACTTCCAATGGGTACGGAAAAAGGGAAAATTCTTGTGGAACCAACCATGGAAAGCAATTCGAAGAAAAGAGTAGGCAACTTCGGAACAAGGCTTGTTTATGGATGAATTTGACAAAGAATGGTGATACTTTTGACACCATTATTTATTCTTCGCACTATATGTGAGAATGAAGAAGTTTGGTCTCTGTTCAAGATGAATGTGCTGCGTTGACATTTTGGTAGGCTCATCAAGAGTCTTAAACGAGAACAGTAATTATCAGGAGCTCCTACAAACAAACAAAGACATCAAATACACATTCAATATTTTAACAGTGTTTGGATCTATGGATGTAGTGTAGAAGAGAAAGAAGAGAAAAAGGGGTTGAGAAATATGAAATAGTGTTCATATTTGGATGTATGAGTTTGAGAAGAAAAGATGGAAAAAAGAGAGAGAGCGTGAGGGGAGAGATGACCCTCTAATACAAGAAGAGAAGAGGAGAAAGAAGGATGGTGAGTGACATTTTAAGCTTTTGACCTAATATAAGGTGCATATCTGATGTTCTTATGTATATTATGCACCTTATATTTATATTTATGATACATACAATTTTATTATTTAAAGTAATTAATTTTTATTTATAACAATTCAAAAATTCATTAAAATTGTAAAATTAAATTGTTTATTACACAAATTTAAAGATGGTAACATGTTTTTATTATTAGAAATTAACTGTATTTCAAAATTACATACACATTGATGGTATTTCACTAGGCCATGTATCAGTTAATACTGTAGTAAAGAAAAGTATATTGTATTTTTCAGGGCTGAATTAAACTGATCTTAAAATTTTTAATTACTCTACTTAACAGTAGTAATTTTGTTTCCTTGTGAAATGAAGATTAACAAAATAAACTAAAACTATGTAGAAATATAAAATTATATTAAAAATTTAATTATTTTTTAAATTCTTGTATTTTTATGAAATATTATCAACAAAAAATCTAAATATTATTTTCACTTTTATAAACTAAGTATTTTATTTAATCAATTTAAATTTTAATCAATATCCAATTATATTGAAATTATCCTCCTACTTTAATTAAAATTAATTAAATGATTTCATTTATGGTTATTGTTATATTTTAAAATATAAATATATAATTCAGTATATTTATACATAAAACATTTTTAAACCTGTTTGAATTTCAAATTAATTTTCCAATCAATTTTCTAATATATTAATTTAAATACGTAAATATTTTAAAATCATATTAATTAATATGTTAAAATAAATTAGAAAATATTACATTTGTTTCCATACTTGAATTATATTTTTATATTTTATTCTAAATTTTATATATAAAAATTATTCATTTTTAAATACAATTCACACACGTTCTTAAAATAAAAATAAATGCAAAAGCATATTAAGAATCTTTAGTTTTTACAATTTTTGATCTGTTAGAAAATTTCATATAACTTTCTATTCAAATTTGCTTTTTTTTATATTTAAACAATTTCACTTTTTCATTCTTTTTTTTTTTCTTCCATCCTTCCCTATCCTTCCCTTTCTAACTCCACCCCCATCAAAGAAGGCATAAGTGATCATGCCTTTGTTTCATCTTTTAAATGTCAAAATTTACTTGAAATATGAGAAACGCGAGGTTAAGGATTTTCAAGTAATTACATATATATGTAGTTATTTTACTGTATCCGTGTTTACTCTTTATTTTTTTCCTTCTCATCTTAACACTTTCTTTTTTTCTCATCTTAACACTTATTACATGTAAAACTTATCCGGTAAATAAGTCCAAATATAATAATAACAATACTGTCTCAAATCAATTAAAAATGAGCAATACTAAAATAATTATTTTAATTACAAAAAATAACATTTTTATAGTTCTTAACAATTGAAGTGAAAAAAAAGTAGTTTTTTTTTTTTTTTTTCAGAAGCAACTCTTTTTTCTTTTTTTATTTTTTTAAATAAAAAGTTCTAGAAGCACTAGAAAAGAAAAAAGGAAACAGTTCTAACGCCATAGTATTGGTTACCCAATGATCTACGTCAGTAGCTGAGATACGCGTTAAGTTAAGCACCATCAAAAGAAACACCAAAAGAAAACGCAACGCCAATTAATCAATCTTTCTCGGTTCTTCCTCAGAAACCGAAACACAAATCCACCATCAGAATTCCCAATCAATTAGCGATCCAATTACACTCTAAAAAATCTCACAGATACACCACACCGAGTTCAATTAGTGAATGACGTAAATTTGTACAAAAAATAATGAAAGAATGGAAAAAATCTACAACGAAAGATGCACCGTGGGAGCCTTGTTTCCGAACAACAACTTCAAGTCATTTTCCAACGGCGTTAGGTTCAGGTCCAACTCCAAGCTCATCACCCTCTTGCTGCTATTCGAACGTTTCAGAAGCGGTGCTTTCACAATAACAGAAGAAGAAAACGCTTCGTTCATGCTGCCCCTATGCTTTCTCATGTGCCCTCCCAGGGCCTGGCCCAAGGAGAATTCCATTCCGCAAATGGAACACTCGTGCGTTTTGGGCTTCCGGCCCAGACTCAGATCCTTGGCCTCTTCTCCGTCGAACTTGGGCTTCTTGTGGCTGGCCCGGTGGCCTCCCAGCGCTTGGAACGACGAGAATTTGCGGTTACACGTCTTGCACTGGAACTCGTGAGGCGAGAAACTCTTGACCAAATCCTTAATCTCCTGTGATTCGGGTTCTCTCTGTCTCTTCAGAACGGGTACCATGTTGAATTGAATGTGTTTGTGTTATGTTTGAAACACTTGAGCCTGGAACGGAGTATTTATAGGCCTTTGTTGAGAACGTCAAAAAGTGAGATTGCGTGGAGCCTCGACACTGCTTCCTTCAACTTCCAGAGCAAAAGTCCGTTTTGTTCACCTTATTAAGATACTCCGTTATACTATTATCCAACATCAACAATAACTTTGACTTTACGCAATTACGTCACTTTCTGCTTCCGTAACCGCTCACTTAAGCTTCTATTAGAAGAATTAAGAAGTGAAATAAATTATGTCCACTTTTATATTTTATTCTTTTTTTAGCACAATATATATATATATATATAAATAATTAAAAATAAATCAAGAATAATAAACGTTATGTTAAATTTTACATGTAGGAGTTAACTAAAAAGAGAAGTTTTCTTAACATGAGGGAGTAATAACTAAAAATATATTAAATTAGAAGTAAATTTTGAGATATTTTATGATTAGTTGTTTATGGACCAGTTGAATCTTGAGTTGGGGCACAAGCACAATACTAGTTCAGTGTTCACACTACAGCCACGTGGTTACTCGGTTGAGCAACCGAGTGAAAGATCCGTGAGCACTGAGCTAATATAGGATATGTACGAACACTTCCATGAAGCTTCCATTTTTTAGTCAGATTATTCCAATTTTAGTATGAAGTTGAATAAGAAAAAGCAAGGTTACTTCTAGTCTTAAAGTACAAAAATGCAGGGTGCATTGGTTGAGATTTCTCATAATAATTTAAGAATATTTTAAAAAAAAATATTATAATATTTAATATCTGAAGAAAATATTTCTAATATTCTTATTTATTTAATATAATTATCGAGTAATTTCAATAATAATTATATTAATATTACTTTTATTAATACTAATGAAAACACTTATTGTCATATGTATTTTCATATTTTTTTAAATTAAAAACTAAATTAAACATTGTAATTACAAAATTATAAAAAATATCTTTAAAATTTGTATTCTTTGTATGTTTAATGTAAGAGATATCAAAAAATAAAAAAAGTTAAATAAATTTGCTTAAGAAAAGTTAACAGTGATATTTGATGTTGTTATTTGATCTAATGAATCCTGAAAGTTGGTACTGTGTAAACCCTCATGGATGTTACTTAGAATTTTCAGTCTTCGTTCAACACAGACTGCGCGGAGTAGGTTAATTTGGTGTAATAAAACATGGTTTTCTTAGTGTGTAGGAAAACGGATTTCATCAAATGGGATAGAAACACATGATTTTGTTTGTATTAGTTAAAAAGCCGTTTGCATGGAGCCGCCGGTTAGATCCCATGTTTGTGTTGAAAAGCAGTTAAAAATTCTAGAATGGAAGAAAGATCAGTGTTGGAACATGCTTTCAAGGGAGAGAGGCAACGTGGGCTTCACGCGGAGTGAAGTTTCTTCACACTGCACAAGGGAATGGAGCAGCAGATTTTGAAAAACAGTTTTTGTGCTTGGAAAAATTCAATTTGATTAACTAGAGAATTGAGAAATACAAAACTACAAACAAATTTGCGTGCAGAAGCACACCTCAACTAAATAGGAAAATTCAAATAGACCTCTTACACAAGCTTACAACTTTAGTCTCCACGGGTGGGTGTATGTTAGAGAGTGCTCCGCTCATCAAGTGATGAGCTTTGTGGAGTTTCATTCTCATATAACTTTCTAACTATTGTCAATTGACTGAATTCACGTCTGCAAAAGGAGTTCGATTTGGAGATGCTCCCAGACGTGAGATTTTGCTTTCTGCATGAATCAATTTTGGAGGGTTCTCACTGGACTTGTCTTCTGTTATCAGAGTCCTCATGTCCTCAAAGGAAGTCGGGCTGGGAACTGATATAATTCTTTTCTGAGATCTTTCGTTCTGATCAACCTTTCGATAAAGAAGAGAAAACAAGCTTTAAAATTTGTTTCACAAAATAATAAAACTAGAGTTAAGCAAAAAAACTCCACAAAGAAAACAAAATATGACCCTAAGAAAATATGTACCAAGTAATCTTTAACCAGGTTTTTCTCTGCTTGAACATGGATATTTGATACATCTTTGCCATGCTTATCTTGTAATGAGTTAAGCTGCTCCAACCACCTTGTGGTCATGGAATCAATTGCCTTCTTATTCTCATGGTCCTGAATTAGTGCACCTGGAGTAATGCAAGTTTGTTTGACTCAGTCCAATCTGAGATATAAACGAAGAATGGGAATAAAATATAAAAGAAGTTGAATTTACCATTTACATCTGCCAGCAGGTTGCGTGTTACTGCATCATAATCTGAATCCATAGATAATGATGCAGACACAAATTCTTGCTTAAGAGCATGATTTGACAAGATGTTTTCCCTGTCATGCATTAATAAATTTTAACTTCCCGTGGCTCGTTAAGATCAAGTCTGAGACATTAACTAGCAAAAACTTACTTCACTGTAGATTGTATCTCTGCAAGATTGTTCTTGAGGAGATTACAGGAGGACGTGTTAGCACTTTCCCACTGCTTCCTAGAACACTCCACTGTCTCTGAGCTGCAGAACATTATAAAAATAAACAAGATTGTAATTTCGGCTATTTTTAGCAAACTCATTCAAATCACTGGCACAGTTTTATAGTTTTGTACTTAAATGGTACAAGTAAAAAACTGTGTTAGTAAGGAAAATTAAGAAAGCTCACCACTCCAGGAGGCGATTCTCCATGGTAGCTTTAATATCACTGGCTGAGAATATTTGCTCCACAAAATTACTTTTGACATTCTCTACATACGCGCTAACTTCCTTTGTACCATCTTTTGAAACTTGCTGCATGTTGAGCATCTCTAGCTGTAATATCTTAGACTGTTGCATGCTCATGTCCTTAATATTTCTTGATGCCTCTGAGACCTAACACATATTCTTCAGAAGTCAGTGATCCTGTACTTAATTAATACAACATGTACAACACCAAGGAATTAAAATAATATTGCACTCGGCTGACCATAGCAGTCCTATTAGATGTCAAGGTTGCCAAAATCGCAGCAATGTTCTGTAAGGCCTGCACCTCCTCTCTCTCAACCTCTTCCTGTTTCAGGTTAAAGGAAAAAACCAACCATGAGTATTGCATTAGAGATCGGGTTGTATAAGTGGCTCAATATCCGCATACCTTAAACTTCTTCTCAAAGTTGGCTAACTGCTCGAACCTCTCATTTTGAGTTTCTTCAAGAATTTTCGTGACTCTTGAAGAACGTAGATGAATGTCATCGAAAAAGTTTATGGCTGCCTCTGAAACTACTCGTGCTGAAGTAATACTTTGTTGTAATCCCTACATTCGTCCGTGAAGTTTTCAATTGCATGGTTAAAACTATAGCTCTAATATTTAAAAAAAAAAATAAACGTAACCAAAAAAATAGTTACAAATGAAAAGTACTTGCTCTTGTTGTTGAAGGGAGAATGCTAGCAGCTGTTTTTGCTCATCAATAGAATTCTGGATGTTGCATATGACATCCTTGGCTTCAGAAACAGCAGTGGCAAGAAACTGTACGGAGGCACAGAATAATCAACTTTAGATAGGAGCATAGCATAGAACTAACAATTAGCTGATAATGCCCTCAATGAAAGTTGAAATTAAAGAATAATCAACTAATATGTCTAGCATTGTTACATTTTCAACTGCCAATGTTTGCGATGACACTTTAGATTGTATCAGTTCCATATCCGAAGAAGCTTTCATGTGCAATGTATTAGTTAGCTCCTTCAGGGTGTCAACCCCTGAAGTGTAAATTCCCGTCATTTTCTTGATCCTTGATTCTAGAGTTTGTGCAGCCTGAAAAAAGATTATCATAAATCAACTACGGTGGACACGTGGCAAACATAATTTGCAACTGCAACTAGACGTTTTCGTTTGTCTTACATCACTTTTACTGGCAAGATAGGAGCTGACATGGTCCTCCATGCTTCTAAGTTGTTTCTGTTGCTGAGAAACAGATCCCATAATGGTCGTATGCAAGTCCTTTAAGCTCTCGTTCAGTAGAGATCCAAAATTCAAAATTATTTTTTGATTTTCTGCCTCCAATCTTTCTTTGTGATCTGCAAAAAAAAAAAAAAAAAAAAAAAAAAAAAAAAAAAAAAAATATAACAACAATACATTAATACCACAGATTGAAGGAAAATAAAACGTTTAGGAGGTGCACAAACACATCGCATTCCTACTCCCGGAATAAGGAGCACAAGATGAGATATCCTTAATGTCATTTTTCACGTGTGATGAAGCAGATTTGCATTTCAAATCTTGATAGATTGAAACATACCCAAATTTGAGGACAGTAAATCAATATCATCCGATGCATTCTTCAGATCAGCACACATTTCCTTTGCACGATCAATCAAGGCAGTTTCTATTTACAACAAAGTAGAGCAAATCACACAGTGAATTGAATAAAAACGAAATAAATCTGCCACCATAACCATCGATTGAATTACCTGACTTCATTAGCTTGGAAATGGTGTATTCCTTCTCCTTCAAGGTTGAAACCACTTGCTTGTGATTCTCTTGAAGATCATGTAAGGTGCTTCTGGTTTTTTCCAAGTTCCCCTGATAGAGTAATTTAAATTGAGAGACAATATTTTTCAAGGATCATTTCTGAAGGAAAACATTCTAGGTACTTAGAGAACCTTGCAATCCTTAAGCTCGCTTTCTAAACCCAGTTTCTGTTCTTGCTCTGTTAAATAGAGCTCACGGAAGCTCTCCACTTGCTGCAAAAATATATGAGAAAGAATTAACTTATGGACAAAGTTCTCCATAGACAATAATAGAAATGTCAACCAAAGAAATGTCAGGGAATACCTTTTCACTTAGGCTAAGGTCATTCTCTAATTGCTCTATCTTCTCACTCCTTTCCTGAATGAGGAGGTTATAAGAAAAATTAGGCTAGGGGAATTGAAACAAATATCATGAAAAAAGAATATACAATATATAGTTTTCAGTCAGAAACTGCAGTATAGCAAGAACAGACATATGAATATTAACATGAAATTTTGAAACAAGGATTTTGTTTTTTCCCTATGATGCCATCATTCGCAAACTTCCTAATAGTATTTTTGTAACAATATGGCTTTTGAAAACAAATATAAGACCTTCTTTTCTGCTTCTTCCTTGGCAAATCTTTCATGAGAAATATATACACCGTTCTTTTCCCTTGCTGCTCGAATATCTGCATTCGATATTCATATGTACAAAGATGAGATACAAAGTATTCTCTGCATTCCTAAACATAAAACAATGGCGGTGAACGTACCTTCTTTCATCCTCTCAATTTCTATGTATAAGTCCTTCAGCAAAACAGCCTTTGAAACCTTTTGGTTTGCCTATTAAGGAAAACACAAAGCTTTAAAACTGCTTTTAGAAGAATTGTATGTCAAGGACAATAATAGCAGTGGCAACAGACCTCAGGCTTATTCTTTATGCTTTTTGCACGACTAGCATAGTCTAGTGTACTTAGTGTTTCATCCATACAATAAGCAGAAGGAGAAATAGTAGCAATTATGCATGTCTTTGTTTTCCCTCCTAAGGAGTCTCGCAAAATCCTTGTAAGCTTACTGTCTCTGAAACAACGAACATGACATGGATAATAAGGCAAACGTTCTCAAATTTTAATTAAACAATAATAATTGAACATGATGTTAACATGAACCTGTAAGGCACATGAGCAGAATGTTCCACGAGTGCATTTATGACACGTCCCAGGGTGAGTAAGCTCTTGTTTATCTCCCCTGCTTCTCTAGCGCGCCCCTGTAATTTTATTACTCAACATGTTAATATATGGTGATTGTAAAATGCATATAATAAAATAACATGGGTGCAAACTTATTGTCAATCCAAAAATAGATCCCAGGCAGGCTTCATATAACAAAAATCCAGAAAAAGGAAAGGGAGACCATGAACAATCAGTAGAAAAATAAGTACTTGAACCAGTGCTAATCTTACAACTATAATTAATGAGTCATAATAATTTAAAAATTAAAAGTAATCAAAAAGCAAGTTCAGAGTAAGATGATATATCAAATTAGCTATATTTGATCACAATGCATTTTGACCAAATGACAACCTACCAACAACAATTAGTCACTAAAAATAGAGTCAAGTACAAATTTTGCTTTTACCTCACGTGCTCCTGAACGCATTATATTTTCTGATCCTGCCAAATCAACAAGATTGAGCTTGCCACATTTAATCAACTCCTCGTCACCTATCACTGTTTCCTTTACATACACAGTGATGGTGAAGACTGAATGAGAACGGCTGCACCAAAATAACATTTCATTAAGCGAGACATACTTCTACCAACATGAATTTCTTCTACAACTTCAATAAAAAAAAAAAAGGGGGACCTGCTTCTCTTGTTGAGCAAAGTTTCTGCTGTGCGCCTTTTGGACGCTCCTCGTTCCAGTAGAGTATAAATTTCATTGACGCTGTAAACTGATTCTTCTTCAAGGCCTCTCACAAACACACAGCCCTTTCCATCTTCCATAAGGGTTATAGGTTTCTTCTGTTTTTCCTCTGTAGGCCTAGAATTCTCGTCTGGGGACAACAAATCGGTTATCTCTTCATTATAAAGTTCAAGGAATGTCACTTTCATGTTATAGTCGGCATTCTGTGCTTCCAAAATATCAAAAATTTGACGCACTGCTCTGGGAATTACACCAGCCTCAGCAGGTAAATCACCACCCTGTATAAAACAATCACATTTAATGACACTAACACACTTTCTGTGAACAAAAAACCACACGTTGCTACATAATGAGTGACAAATTTTTACATACCTTATTTCTCATGCCACCTTCCATTGTATAAGTTTTGCCGGTACCTGTCTGTCCATATGCGAAAACAGTGCAATTGAAACCATCGAGAACTTCATTCACAACTGGGGCAATTGCTTGTTCGTATATTGATCTTTGCTGTGCTTTAGGTCCAAAAACCTTTAGAAATGTAAATTAAAAAATGTTAACTAAAAGATTTTATCAAGATATTTTTATTATTATTACTTGTAAAAGGTCATAAGATTCATATAGCCCTACCTTATCAAAGGTGAAAACTCTATCTACTTGCTTGTTAGCTAGAGTCTGCATAACAGTGACTTCCCTTTTGTTTTCATTACATGTCACCACCCTGGGAACGTTGGATCTGAGCTCATCTTCACTAAATGGCCTGATATTATGTAAAAAAAAAAAAATTATTCAAAATTTAATGAAAAGCTGGGTCCATTTTATAGCTTGAGCTCGTCATGAAGTAAAATTAAAACCTGCATCGAAGTAAAACTTGGACGTTAGTCTCTTTGTCCTTGTCCAGACGGCTAGGGCACCGATCAGAACCTCGCGAATCAGGACGGCGTCGTTCCGGGCGAGGTGTGAGAAACGGCGACGGAGAAGCCGTCATGCCGGACCCAACTTTCTTGTTAGACTGATCAGGCGTCAAGGGCATCATTTTCTCGCTTTACAGTTACGAACCCTATATCAAATGAAGCCCACAGTGAAAAAAAAAATAGTATATAATATAAAAATTGAAACCAGATTCCAATCTTTGAATCGATTCGGTATGAAAATGAGAAATTAAGCAGAGAGCTTACTTGATCGGAGATTCTGAGAAAAGAGTGTTGGTGACAAGGGAAACCCTTTTGTGATTATGCTTTCAGCGCGGTTTTGGTGTTTTTGAAGTGAGAGCAGTTTGAAAAAAAAAAAATGAGAGTGGTGTGAATGAAGTGTTGTGTTGCTTTGGTAACGGCTACTTGAGGGTATATCTAGGCAGGGATAGCCGTTATGTGATTAATACTCTGCAGCGCGTAGGACCTAAAATTCAAACTCTTCTTTCCAAAATCTAATACCATTGGTACCTTGCACTTTTTGATGTAAGTTAAAAAAAAATTGGTTTAATTATTTTTCACTTTTCAAATTTGCGACAATTCCATGAACTATTAAATTAAAAAAATAACATTCCAAAATAAATAAAAAATAGCAGTTAAATACAAAATTTTAAGAAATAAAAAAATTAAAATTGAAAATGTGAACTCTTACTTCTAAACTTCAGAAGTTAAATCATAAATCTTAAATTATAACTCCAAAAGAAATATTTAATTTTTTTATTTAGTATTCGAGAACCAAAATCTTTGAATTTAAATTTGAAAAAAAAAATAAGAATTACTTCCATTTTAAAAAAACTAAAAATATAATTAAGCCAAAATAATATATAAGATGTTGATGTTAAAAATAGAACTCATATTTTTAAATATAAGTAGCGCGTATTTTTTTAAATTATAAAAATACATAAATTTTGAATTAATCATCACTTCGTGTAACGAAGTCAAACTTAATTACGCTATGTGTTTCTTTAAGAAGTATAAAAAAATTGTAATTGATTTCACCACTTTAAAATTAATTGCCTTTAATAAATAAATAAATAAAAACTGTGCATTTGTTCAAATCTCACATTTAATATATATATATATATATATATATATATATATATATATATATATATATATATATATATATATATATATATATATGTATATATACATATACATATATATATATATATATATATATAAAGCTTCTAGCAGAGTAGTTCTGATTTCTGCTTTAGATTTTCCTTTTAATTTTAACTTTTCTGTTGGTGGTCGGACCAGCTTCTTTGGAGTGGATGGTGGAGCGATGGACTTGTTCTTCCAATTTCGGAATTTTTCTTCCAGGAATTTTATATCAAAACGCTTCCACCAAGTTACCTTTATTTTTAAACATAAGTGTTGGGGAAATGGAACCGGGCGATGTTGATGAAGTTCCATAATATGTTGGCATATCCAACCCACACCCATTTTTCCACAGAAATTTATAAATTTTAAATGAGCTAGAAGCTCAGGACTTAAATCCTTGAAATTATCGT
>Ga0209700_105005_pt1 | contig 23037 bp, 17 predicted proteins | sample SiratroredBW_FD_187528 | JGI IMG/M metagenome (GOLD analysis project Ga0209700, IMG submission 187528) | Root nodule microbial communities of legume samples collected from California, USA - Siratro red BW (SPAdes) (version 2) | ecosystem: Host-associated > Plants > Roots > Nodule | place: USA... | reverse complement strand
ACAACATTAATCTCTTCTTTAAGTTCTTATCATTTCTTTTATTGAGTTCTTTATATATTTGAGTTTTTTAATGATTGATTTTGTGGATCAGATGCTGGTGGGGTTGTGACCAAGGTGGTGGATTCTTGCTTGCAACAATGTGAAGGCAAATGAGAATATATATCTACGAAGATATTCGAAAATGTTTAATATGGTTAAGGAAATAATTTTGCATTTTTTTATATATTATATAAGGTTGTATTAAAGAAATAGTATTGGTAATGAATAACATTTTCCGCTTGTCTGTGGAAAAATGTTTTCTCCTTTCATTTTTCTTATATTTCCTCACATACTAAATTTTCTCTCATCAGAAATGACTACTTCATCTAGGCATGCCTCATGCTGACATAGCGTAAAATTAGTTTTTCCCGTCACACTTCTCGTGTCCGATCAAAAGAAAATAGGAAATGATAACAAAAACATGATAATATTTTTTAAAAAATAATTAGAACTTGTATATATCAAACTCTTAAAAATTCAATACAAAAATGTGAACTTAAGACTTTGAATTTCTTCTTTCTCGCGATTTAAATATGATTTCTCCTTTCTCTTGTTTTTTTTTTTTTTTTCCTTTGGTGGTAGTTGCATGGATGTTTATAGTAGTGATGAAGGTCATTTTTGTAGTTTGAGTTGATGATTGTGAGTGTTTTGTGATGATAGATGTTTTTCTTCTATGACATTGGAGTTTTATATGTTTAAGTGTTTATTATTAAGATAGGTGATCCCCATATTTTTGCGGTTTTTTTTAATATTTTAATTATGACAATGTATGAATGCTTTATTTTAGTGTGTCTTTTCCATATGATGTATTCATTTTGTTATATTCACTTGATCTTGTAAAAATCTTTAAAATGGATAAAAGTTAATTTTTAATCCAATTTTTTTCGTGTTAACTTTTTTTAAGTATATATTTGATAATAGAATTTCTATATTTGATAAAATAGTTATAGATTTTGTGATACTAAAAGTGTTCAAATTGAAGTGTACTAAAATAAAGAGTTCAAATTCTATAATGAATTTCAAACTTGATAAAGAGTTCAAATTGAAGTGTCCTAAAAGTGAAAAGTGAAAGTTACTCATAATAAAAATGTTGGCCAATTTCTAAGAATTGAACTAAAATCTCTAAAATTCCTCTATTTTCTATACGTTTTTTACTTTTTTGATAATTTTGAACCATTTTTCTAGATTTCAGACATTTAGTTTACATATTTATATTTACGAGAACAATTCTATAATGTTTTCTTATATCAAATAAAGATTTACCAAACTTTTATATCTTAAATATTTTATATTTTCATGTTCACAATTTTTCATGTTGTGATTTTACCATTTTCCATACCGTTGTTATTTGTGTAACAAGGTCATTGTAATTTTGAAATTTGTCAGTATTTCATATTTTAATTTAAAGTCAAAATTAATTATTATTATTTTTTTAAAACACTAAAAATTTATGTTGAACCTTATCCAAATCTAACTTCAAATGCAATACATGATCCATCGTTTCAAATATTTTGTCCTAACATAAATTTACGTATATCACTTCTTTATAGTATTGTCAAATATATATAAATACATGGTCCTCAATATTTAACGGAAAAGATATTTTCGTAAAAATGGATTGTCGAATTCAATTTGATATGCATATTTATGTCCTTAGCACAATTTTTTTTCCTGAATAGCTAAAAATTAATTAATAGAAATATTTTAGAAGTGTTCTAACTCTATTATAAAAAATAAAATTGTCTTATAACAGTTTACATTTAAAAGTATCAACAATTTTAAATATAACCCTTAAAAAAAAAGCTAAAATTAAATACTGTTTAAACACAAGACACACACAAATATTATATTATATTAAATATTTTGTTGCCTATTTTATTGAAATAAATTTATAATAATTATCAGAAAAAAGTATTGTATGCATGTCTCTATATATTTTCTTGAAAAATAATATTAATGACAGTGATTTTATAAAAAATAATGTATACTTATTTTTAGTATATAAATAATTTATTTTTATTCTTTTACTTTTAAAATATAGTTAAAGGTGAAATAAAAATATAAAATATGTACATAGAAAAGGAATTTTTATTTTATATATTGTTACATAATTAAAAAAATAATCTCTTTATTAGTTTTTATAATGTATAGTTATACCAAAGACTGTTACAATACACATTATTACTTGAGAATACGATACTAAAATTGTATTGATTATATATAGATGTGTGTATAAAAAAAGTTATAAAAGTTAATGTTTCTTAATACTTTTATGATGTTATGATTACAATATGGGACCACTTCTAATTTTATATCACAATAATTACTACTCATCATCCTTGTATATCATTCAATCAATTAGAAAAGAAGTTAAAACAATTATGTAACTCAACCTTAAATTACACTTCAAAGGTAACAGAGAGAGTATTTATTATGATATAGAAATTAGAAAGGGTAAAGTAATTTATTTTTTATGAATATCTTCTAGAAAAAGATTGATATTTTTTGGTTGATCCAAACCTTAAAAAACATTTAAAATAAAAAAAAGTAGTACATAGGATTTTTTTTACAAAGATTAAAAAGTTATATATATATATATATATATATATATATATATATATATATATATATATATATATATATATATATATTCCAACATTATCTTCTTTCAAATTATATATATCAATATATTCATCTAATTAATTTATTATAAATAATGTAAAAATAAAAAAAATTAGAGTAAATATATTTATTTCAAATTATGAATAGTTAATGATGCATTTATTATTTTTTCTTTAAAATTAAACAATACTCCCATTAATGCTTAATTGCTCAACATTAATTCAATTTTTATAGTAAAAGAATTATTAATTTACCTTTTTCTAAATTTTAAAATTATATTTCTAGAATTTTTTTACAAAATTTATTTTTGAAAATTGTTTTAAAAATATTATTGTAAAATTTTTAAAATATAATATTTTTATGAATGGATCCAACCATAAAAAAGCTATTAATAAGTTTATTAAGTTCATTTTCATGGAAATCAAATTTTGAATAATTTTTTTATCAATATATACATGGTAGAAAATATAAGTTTAGAAAAAACCATATACATTTTAGTAATGAGCTTTCACCATTAAGTCAAATATTATATTAGTATACTAAATGAAAATTATTATAATTTATACACTTCAGGAGACCAGTTTAAAATAAATATATTTACTAATATATACTAAAATATTATATATTAAAAATTTAAACATTAAATATCGGTAAATTTAAAGTAATAAATATATAATAATACCTTCGTTAAATAAATAGAAATAATAAAATAATATAGTAATTCTTGATAAACATAGAGTGTTATTGTGTTTACTATACCTTTAGTTGATGGTTACATATTTATTTTTTACTGTTTTAGATTGATCAAAATAAACTATTAATAATTTTTAAGAAGTTTTTAAGCAAAATTTGGTTTAAAAACCTATCTTTTACTTTTCATGAATATATCAATTATGGTAAGTTCGTAATCGATTATCTCTCGCTAACCAAATTTGGATTTAAATTGATTTCAAAAATAATTATTTATCTCATTTAATAATTAATTATGTTGATCAAAATATACTTTTCAATATTCAGTAAATATTCTTTGATACTTTATACCAGTATGTGATGTATGTATAGGTAATTGAATATTTTCTTTATATTGTAACTTTTTCTTGAAGGTGTTTCAATAAAGTATTGCATAATTCTTCTCCGTAGTTGTATACATGATTTTGTAATTAAATAATTAGAGAATATAATAAAAAATTCATTTAAGACTATTTAACGTAGATTAGTGTTGAACTGAATGAGTATAAAACTTTACCTGTTTTTCTCCCTTCTCATCATCTTATCATATTACCTTGAATAAAAATAAAATAAATACTTATTACTATATAAAAATGATATCATATTAATAAGATAAACATTAAATTGCAAAAAATTAATTAATAATCTAATAATGTCATTATTAAATATTAATACATCCAATTAATGTAGAAATATATGTTTTTAACATGTACTTAACATTTCCACCATTTACAAACAAGCAACCCAACAAAAAATCTAGCAAAAAATCTAACTATATAAGGAAATAGGAATAAATTTTTGGAATAGATTTCCAATAATTTTGAACTATCGTCATTTCTTGGAGTAAATTGTTATAACCAACATCAACAATCTTCGTCTATCCAACTTGTCTCTAGAACATGTTGCAATGTTTAATTCTCCTCAGCTATTCAATCTTGAGCACAACGAGCTCTTCCGAAATGTAGCCTACATCTCAAATGTAATTGCAATGTGTCCTTTCTGCATAGTTTATCACCTACCTTCTGAAATCTACATAATACTCCAACAACAATTTCTTTCATATTTGTCAAGACCAGTTACTATGCAGCCTATTCACTCTCTACTCATCCCTTCAATACAAGATGTCTATCTCTCTAAAGTGAGCTTACTTAATAGTAGCCAAACATCCAATAGGGTAGAAAGACGACTACGAATAATTGAATCCTTATCTCCTATATTTTGGCCCATAACCATGCTTTCATCTGTGCCACTGCCAGAATTTTGATATCATCAGTCACTCCATTTTGAAATACTATCTTATTTCTATATTTCCAAACTTTACTAACTATTGCGATCCACATTCCTTTTCATACCAAATTTACTCTCTTGCTCAACCCAATTACATAGAAATTATGAAAATGATTTGTTTTGAAACTCTGTTGAATATTATTTTGGAACTCAGCTAAAGCTACCTAGGATAATAGGGGTTACTTTCTCCTTTTTTTTTTTTTTTTATAATAGAGTTGGAACATACCTTAAATACTTTTATTAATTTTATTTTTTGTTATTTAAAAAAAAAAGGAAACATTTTAAATATTAATAGTCATGTTATTTAAATACAGTAATATATTACTAAAATGACTATTTTACTTTAAACTATTACCTTTTTTTATTTCTACATGCATCTGTTTGAGTATTGTAACTGTAAATATTATTATATTTTAGTCAATATATTAGATTAGTGATGATGGATTTTTTTTGTTTCATTGCAGTGGAGTTTTGTGGGTCTAGTGTTGTCATTAAGGTAAGAGGTCTTTATGTCTCTTGAGTTGTTTTTTTATATTTCATTCACCACTGTACATCAATGCTTTGCTTTGTTTTACAGTTTATCTTTTTTTTTTTTTTTTTTTTTTTTTTTTTTGATTTTTTCTTTTTTTTTTTTTTTTTTTTTTTTTTTTTTTTTTGTTTTTTTAAGTATGAATGTATCCATTTTATTATTTATCTGATTTTGTAAAAATTATTAAAAATAGAATAGAAATTATTTTTTATTCAAATTTTTTCGTGTTAACTTTTTTTAGTGTACATTATAGAGAATGATAATAGATGTTGTGATAAAAAATTTGGCAGATAAAAACTTGAAACATTTCTAACTTTTGATAGAAATTTTAGATAAAAATGAAAGTTGTTCACAAGGAGAGTAATGTGCTATCTAATCCCTAAAGAGAATTGGAAGATTAATCTTCAAAATTTCTCGATTTACTACAAGTATTTTTAGTATTTTTGAGCATTTTTTTTAGATTTAAGATATTTAATATATATATATATTTATCAGGACAATTCTAAATTTTTTTTATATTAGATAGAAATTTATCAAATCTTTACTTCTTAAATATTTTATACTTACTCAAATTTTTTATTTTATGATTTTGTCATTCTACATATTCTGTCATGTATAAAATAAGTTGATTAGAATTGGAATTTTTCTGTATTTCAAAATTTTAGCTTTTAGCCAAAACTAATTATTATTACTTATTAAAAAAGTTATAAACTTTTCACTTCCAAATCCTATTCTCAAACATTTTTTTTTACGTTGAACCCAAAAAACTAACTCAAACATCCTAAGCATTGTTAGTAAAAAACGAAAGTCCAATCAAAGAGTAACCTAGCCAAGAGAAAAAACATCAAGCAAACCCACAGTCCAATTAAAAGTAAGAGCAATCTCCATTTCTTAGAATACAAAATGTAACGTCCCATATTTTTTATATAATAAACTTTATTACATAAAAAATTATATAATAAAATTGAATATAAAAATCCATATATTCATCATATATTTCAAAATATACTTCTTCAAATAAGATTTAATAAAAACATCCTCATAAAATTACAAATAAAATAAAATAATATAAAATAAAGCTTCTCCTACAATTCACTTGGGACTCCCACCACCTGTTAAATTCTCTATTCACGTGTAATATACACGATCATAGCAGTTTTAAAAACAAAACAAACAACACACAAAAAGAAAGGTAAGCTAGAGAGTTTTCAAAAAGTATATATTTTCATAAATTGGATTTCTATCTCAACAAAACAACAACAATTCAATCTTTCATAATTCATCTCACATCATACATATACTGACTCACAAACAAAAACACTAGACTTTTTACTTCTGGAAGACACTCGTGCATTGAGTTAGACTCAGAGGTGTGCACCTGTCATAACCACCCAACTGTTCCGATCGGGCTCATATTTCAAACCTCGGATCCCATATGTACAGGGTTAATCCATATGTCATATTTCGATGGGGCTCATATTTCAAACCTTGGACATGATCATATGAACCTCCTTGGACTCTTCACTAACTGGTAATCTTCATCCATGTGAATCCAATGTACCAGTAGAGTCAGGGTACCTCCTTAGAATCCCCAAACAATGCACATCCTAATAATCTCAACACGGATATCTTCTTTCCTGAAGATATTATGTTTCGATCACACACCACATCATTCACAAACATTGATACTACATAATACAATACATAAACATTCATCCAATTCATTAATAAACAAATAATCAAACTAGCTTCCCTTACCTCTATAGAGTAAAGATACTCAAAAATCCTAAAATCACGGGCAATCTAACTCTGTTCAAGAATTTGATCGGACACTCTTGATCTACTCAACGCTAGGAATCTAGGGATGTCCTTTGATTGTCAATCTGATAACGTATGAGATCACAAATCTAGATAGAAGGTAGAAAACTTAAGAATTGTTTGAGAGGGTTGTTTTCATAAGAATAAAACTGTATCTTCTTAAAGAAAGAGAGAGAGAGAGAGTTGGTAGTTTTTATAAACAAAATATCTTCTTAGAGATAGTTGGAGGTTTTTATAAAAGTAAAACAGAATATCTTTTTAGAGAGATAATATATTCTTAGAGAGAGTGTTGTTAGTGGTTGTTATAAAAATAAAAAGTAAATAACTATCTTTTATTTACTGAAATAACTTCTGTTAAAAAAATAGATATTATCTTATTTATCTCTAAAACTAAATTCTATGTTAGTTTTTATTCCATAGCTATTTTCTAGGGTATACACAAAAAGAGAACAAAACCAGTTTACTACAATGACTACGACATAAAGGTGAGAATAGACTCTGAAACTTTTAAAAACACTAGACCATCTCCTGTAGATTCTTAAACATATGTAAACGGATGATCTTAAACATATGTAAATGGATCTCTTTATACAAGGATAAGGTGGTCAGTAAAATGGGAGAGTGGGTAAATATTGGGAATAGTGAAGCATATAATTGGGATCTATCTTGGAGGAAAGAGCTGTTTGCATGGGAAGAGGAACAAAAAATGCAATTAATTTCACTCATAACTGTTGTCTAGTGGAAGAGGAGTGCTATAGATGGATGGATTTGGAATGAAGGTGATCTAAGAAAATACACAGTAGGTTTTGGGTATAGGGCTTTAAGCGATTATGTTAGTCTTTCTAGTTATAATGACTTTAGTGAATTATAGAGTCTTAAGGTAGCACGTCCAGCTCAACTCTGTGCTTGAAGGACAATGTTAGAAAAGTTACCAACTAGGCTCTACTTGGAAAAGAGAGGAATCACAGTTCTTAGTAACATGTGTCCATTGTGTAACAAGGTTGAGGAAACTGCACAACATGTGTTCATTAATTTTGAAATTGCTAAGAGAGTATGGGATAATTGTGATAGGTGGATAGGAATATCATCCCTTAGACACCATACCATACCATTGTAAATCATTTCCAACAATTTTATCTTTCAGGCTTTAACAGGAAAATAAATGAAGTATGGAAGGGTGTGTGGGTCGCTATAGTGTGGGAGATTTGGAAGCATAGGAATATAGTAGTGTTTAATAACGGGGTAGTGGATGACATAGAGATTTTTACACTAACACAACTTAAAGCATGATCTTGGGTTAAGTTCAAATGACACAAGGTGAATAACTCTGATTCGGAATGGTTCCTTTGCCCCTTTCTTTGTCTAGCTAGTATTACATAATATTGCCACGATTGTTCAGGTGTGGCCCGGAGGTAGGACTCGGGTTGGGTATGATGTCTTAGGTATGATGTCAGAGGGGAGCAGGATAGGTTTTCGTTTACGTTTGGTTGTGTTTGCAGGTAGCCCAATCCAATGTAGCAGCTATCTTCAACAAATGGAATGGAGGGAGACGAAATAAAAATACAATGTTGAGATGCAGAATAATTGTCTTGTTTAGAGGAAAACACGTACATATCATTATTATCTAATTGTACCATAATTCCATAATTTGTTTGCAGAAAGGAAATGTGTGCTCGGAGAATGCGTTCTTGAGCACCCAGTTTGTTTTTGTGTAACTTGTAACTCTGATATATTGTTAGAATATATTTTGCATATATCTTTATTTAGTCAGTTAATATTTGTTACCATAATTTCAGCCATTAGTTAGCTAATTTGTAGCTTATCTTTGGGCTCATATCTTGTATATATTACTCTGATTTGAAATGCAATCGTCACGGAATCAATTTCCTTCATGGTATCAGACAGGTTCAATCCTATCTCTTGAACCCTAGCCGTTCATCTTCTTCTTCTTCTCCCATTCTTCTTCTCGCTCTCAAACATGGCAGAAAGCGTCAAATTTCACCCTGCCCTCACTATCACCAATATGAAATCTCTTATTCCTGTCACATTAGATAATGAGCAAGCTCTGTATCACTCATGGGCTGCCTTGTTTACCAACCTTACTAGGGTTCACGATCTCTACGATCATATTGTCCCACCTACAGAGGAACCTGCCAGAGCAGCATACATTGCTGCAAAAACAGCTGATCCTACCATATGGAAACGTCTTGACGCTGCGATTCTCCAGTGGATATATGACACCATTTCCTCTGACCTTCTCCTTGCTATCCTATGATGTGATGACACAGCCAAGGGAGCATGGAAACGGCTCGAAGCTTTATTTCAGGACAATAAGGCTTCGCGAGCAACCCTCATCGAAGAAGACTTTACCGGTGCCGTTTTCGAGGAACACCATACCATCGACACCTACTGCAATTACCTTCAATCTCTGGCAGACCGGCTTGCGGATGTTGATGCCCCGGTGTCAAATGGGCGGCTCGTGTTACGTCTCACAGGTTCCTTGCCAGAGGCGTACAGTGGTACGGTTGATTTCATCCAAAATCAAGAGCCCCTACCTTCGTTCGAAAGCTGTCGATCACGGTTGAAAATGGCAGAACGCACCATCAAAGCACGTGTCGCACGTGAATCAGGGACCCGCGGTGGCACAACCATGGTTGCCGCAACTAGCAATGACTCCAATGACTCCTCCTCTGCTCCCAAACGCAACAACAACAACAACAAAGGGCGCAACAACAACAAGAATAGAGGAAAAGGAAAAGGGTCCGCTCAGCAAGGTGGGGCCAACAGTGGTCAGTTCAGTCAGCAGCCAAATTGGGGGGGGGGGGGTGGTGGACCATTCCACCATGTCCTTTCCCTGCCTATTCTTGGCAGCCATGACCCAAATACACGACCCAACGACCATCTGCTGGGCCTGGTGTGCTTGGGCACAAACCGCAAGCCTTCAATGTTATGACTCCATCCACTGCTCCATCCACTGCTAGTTACACGCCAACTGATATTGAGGCCGCTATGCATGCTCTATCTTTCTCTCAACCTGATGGAAACTACTACATGGATACCAGCGCGACATCTCACATGACGGCGGATGCAGGTATTCTCTTGTCTTATTTCAATTCAAGCACTAAAAATCATAACATTGTTGTTGGTAGTGGTCATTTAATTCCAGTTGTCGGTCACGGTAGCACTAATTTACCCCCACCTCATCCTCCCTTTGTTCTTCAAAGTGTGTTACATGCTCCCAAACTCATTAAAAATCTGATCTCTGTTCGTAAATTTACCACAGACAATATGGTTTCTATTTCTCTTGACCCTTTTGGTTTTTCGGTCAATGATTTACAGACGGGGACCAGACTAATGCGATGTGACAGTGTTGGGGACTTATATCCACTCTTCTCAGATTCTCAAGCCACATCAACCAAACATTCAGCTTTTACTACTATGTCTCATGATATTTGGCATAATCGCTTAGGTCATCCTGGCGATACTATTATCAATTCTCTTCGTAGTAATAAATTTATTGAATGTAATAAGGCTTGTAAGACTTTTTGCTCCTCTTGTCCTCTTGGAAAACATGCTAAACTTCCTTTTTATGATTCTTTATCATACACTTTTCTACCGTTTGATATTATTCATAGTGATCTTTAGACTTCTCCAATTGCTAGCTCTTCCGGGCACCGATATTATGTTCTTTTTCTTGATGACTATAGCAAATTTCTTTGGACTTTTCCTATTGCAAAGAAATCACAGGTCAAACAGTTATTCATATCTTTCCATGCTTTCGTCAAAACTCAATTTGAACGTAATATAAAATCTTTTCAATGTGACAATGGCTCGGAATATATTAATGGCACTCTTGAGCAGTTCTTTGATCGTCATGGGTTAGTCTTTCGTCTTTCTTGTCCTCACACATCGTCCCAAAATGGTAAAGTCGAAAGACACATAAAATCCATCAATAATATCATTCGGACCATTCTAGCTCATGCTTCTATGCCACCGACCTTTTGGCATCATGCTCTATCTATGGCAACACATCTTCTTAATATCCTTCCTTCTAAGGTCTTAGATTATTTATCACCCACACAAATTCTTTATCAAAGTGACCCTTCTTACTCGGATTTACGTGTGTTTGGTTGTTTATGTTTTCCTTTGTTTCCCTCCACAACTATAAACAAATTACAAGAACGTTCTTCCCCTTGTGCCTATCTTGGTCCGGCTCCAAACCATCGTGGCTCAAAATGCTATGATATGTCTAGTGGAAAGATAATCATTTGTCGTCATGTGCGTTTTGTTGAAACCGAATTTCCATTTTCAAAACTCCACAAAACCACTCCTACAAATTATGATTTTCTGAGTGATAATATTAATCCAGCAATATGCATGTTATTTCTCAGAATTTAGCACCACCTCCCACTTCTTCTCCTATCTTGGCCTCACCCACCTCACGTGGCCCAGTCCCTAGTACAAACTCATCACCTATATCCTTGTCAGCACCACAATCCTCTCCTAGGCCCAGTAATCCCATGCTCAACCGCATGACAACTCGTTCTATCAATGGCATTTATAAGCCAAATCCTAAATACTCTACCAATTGTCACGCGACCACCACTAAGGCCATCTCTCCTATTCCAAAAAATCCCGTTAGTGCGCTCCGTGATCCAAATTGGAATCGTGCAATGTTAGATGAATTTACTGCTTTAATTGATAATAAGACTTGGGTATTAGTGCCTAGGCCACCGGATGTGAATGTTATTTGTTCTATGTGGATTTTGCGTCATAAATATAAATCTGATGGTTCTTTTGAGCGTTATAAGGCTCGTCTTGTAGGAGATGGAAAAACACAGGAGCAAGGTGTTGATTGTGATGAGACATTTAGCCCCGTGGTTAAACCTGTTACCATAAGAGCAGTTCTCAGTATTGTTGTCTCTAAATCTTGGCCTATCCATCAAATGGATGTCAAGAATGCTTTTTTACATGGTCATCTTAATGAAACAGTTTATATGCATCAGCCAATGGGTTTTCGAGACAAAAATCATCCAAATCATGTTTTCCTCTTAAAGAAATCTTTATATGGTTTGAAACAGGCTCCTCACGCTTGGTATCAAAGGTTTGCTGATTTTGTTGCTACCATTGGGTTCTCTCACAGTAAGTCAGATCACTCTTTATTTGTTTACAAGAATGGTTCTGACACTGCTTATATTCTGTTGTATGTGGATGACATTATACTTACGGCTTCATCTGATCCTCTTCGCAAGTTTTTTATGACTCTTTTGGGTTCTGAGTTTGCTATGAAGAACTTAGGTCCTCTGAGTTTTTTTTTGGGTATTGCTGTTACTCGTCATGCCCATGGACTTTTTTTTATCTCAGAAACAATATGCTGCAAAAATTATTGAACGTGCCGGCATGTCTAACTGCAGTTCATGTCTTACTCCCGTTGACACCAAAGCCAAGCTTAGTGCCACCGGCGATGCTCCTTTTAATGATCCAACCAAATACCGTAGTCTTGCAGGGGCTCTTCAATATCTCACTTTCACTCGGCCTGATATATCTTATGCCGTGCAGCAGATTTGTCTTCATATGCATGCTCCGACAAATGAGCATATGAGTGCTCTCAAGCGTATCATACGCTACCTTCAGGTACTTTATCCCATGGTCTGCATTTGTACAAATCCACCATTGATAGACTAATCTCTTATACGGATGCTGATTGGGGTGGGTGTCCTGACACCCGTCGTTCCACTTCTGGGTATTGTGTTTTCCTCGGGGATAATCTGGTATCTTGGTCTTCCAAACGCCAGCCTACTCTCTCCCGCAGCAGTACAAAGGCGGAATACCGGGGTGTGGCTAATGTTGTTTCTGATTCTTGCTGGATCAGAAACATGCTTCTAGAGTTGCATTGTCCCATTCAAAAGGCTACTCTAGTTTACTGTGACAATGTGAGTGTGATATACATATCCGACAATCCTATTCAACATCAACGCACCAAACACATTGAGCTGGATATTCACTTCGTTTGTGAGAAAGTGGCTCGTGGCGAAGTCCGTGTGCTTCATGTGTCGTCCCGTTACCAAATTGCTGATATATTTACAAAAGAGCTTCCGCGCGTTCTATTTAATGATTTCAGGGACAGTCTAAGCATACGAGAGCCTCCCGCTTCAACTGAGGGGGTGTATTAGAATATATTTTGCATATATCTTTATTTAGTCAGTTAATATTTGTTACCATAATTTCAGCCATTAGTTACAAAATTTCAGCCATTAGTTACATAATTTCAGCCATTAGTTAGCTAATTTGTAGCCTATCTTTGGGCTCATATCTTGTATATATTACTCTGATTTGAAATGCAATCGTCACGGAATCAATTTCCTTCATATATAACTTGCTTGCTAAATTTGGTGGGAAAACTGTCTTGGTGTGGCTAACCAGTAAAACACTATGACGAAATAAGCTACTTGTAGGGAATTTGTTTGAAATTGTGTTGTTTATCTTGTAATATGTTGAGGGTTAATTTCTTATTTTATATTAGGATTGAAGTATCCTTTAAGTGTTTTTATTAATTTATTATTCCCTTCAAAAAAATAATATATAAAGGGATCATCTTAATCTTAATAGTCAACGTAAAAATCAATCTTAATCTTAATAGTCAACCTAAAAATTATTTTTATAATATTATTAAATATTAGTACATATAATTAATATAGAATGTTTTTAACTTAAACGTAACATTTCTAATATTAATTATTAGAAAACTTTGAAAACCTTATAGTGATGATGCTATAATATAATATACTGATATTTAAATACAGTAATATATTAATAAACTCACTATAAACTTTAAACTGTTAGTTTATTTTTATTTCTACGTTAATCTGTCTGAATATTGTACCTGTAAGGATTATTATATTTTAGTCAATAAATTATGTTAGGACATGTTTTGTTGTGTATAAATTGGTGGTGGTGTTTCTTAAACATCACAACAACAAAAGCCTCAGCTGTAGAAAATCGTTGAGATAGGCTTAGAGATTTATAGAAAAATGATGGGAAATAGTAAGATGAAAATAGTTGGAGTTATGGCAATGGTGATGATGATCTTGGCACTGGGTGATAAGAGTGTGTGGTCTATGGAAGGTGGATCAAGCATCACACCTATGAAATTCTCATGTCAAGCACAGTGTGGCATAAAATGTGTTCTAGCAAACATTGCATATCCAATATGTTTTGCTGTTTGTGTATCAAAATGTCCCAAACAAGTCAACAGCGTTTGCATCACTCGTTGTGATCGCAACAAATCTATTACCATCAATATTGGTATTCACTCTTACAACATTAATCTCGTTTTTAAGTTTTTATCATTTTTTTATGATTGAGTTCGATATGTATTTGGTTTTTAATATTTGATTTTGTGGATCAGATGATCGTGGGGTTGTGACCAAGGTGGTGGATTCTTGCTTGCAGCAATGTGAAGGCAAATGAGAATATCTCCTAAGATATTCGAAAATAATTAATATATATGTTAAACGTTTTATCCTTTCATTTTCTAGGCATCTCATTGTAGGTCTGGTGTAATCCTCTATAGTGTGAGTGTAGGGGTTTTGGCCATGTGATTGTCTCTATTTTTTGGGTACAGGGAAGCCTGAGGGCTATGGATGCCTTGCTGTCCATGAATTTTGATATATTTTGTTTGAGGCAATTTTTTTGTTTACTGTGAGTATCTCAGATTTTAGTGTTTGATGCTTTTATATTCTGAATTTTGATTAATATATTCTTTGTAATTGAGTAAAAAAATCCAGGAGACATGCCTTACACTAAGTGTAAAATTAAGTTTTCCCCGTCACACCTCTTAAGTCCGACAAAAGAAAATAGAAAATGATGAAGAAAAATTGATGGTAGTAGCTTTTAGAGAAATGAAAATTGTTAACCCAAACTCTTAGGGTTCCTTTGGTTCTGCACACGGATAGATCGAGAGAGAAAAAAATGAGATGAAAGTTGAGTTTTTTAAAACTAAAAAATTAATTAAAAACGAATATCGAAAAGTAAAGTTTGGCACTGTTACAAGGGTAACATTTCTATTATATTTTTTTAAATAATTAATTTAATTATCCTAAAAACAATATTTATATTATAATAAAATAATTATAAAAATAAAATATCAATAATATTAATATTACAAACTACAAATAATAATAAATTATAAATAATAATTATAAAACAAAAATGATAAAATTATAAAATGATATAAAAGTAATAATAATTAAATTAAAAAATAATAATAATTAAAATAAATTTATAAAATAATATTATTATTAACAATAATAATTTAATTTTATATTTTCATTTTAATTTTAAAATAATTGATATTTTCATAATTTTATCAATTAAAATAATAATATTTATCAATAACACCTAATAAATTAATTATATTTAATCTTAAATTAATTTTAACTATAATTTTATCTACTAAAAAAATTATTTTATAAATCATACCTATCATATCATTCATAAACTTTTATAAACTTTTCTTTCATTTCTTATTATCTTTCCCTTAATCAAAACAATCAAACTTTTCATTTCATCCTAAATCTTTCTAATCCAAACAAAGTCTTAAGTTTTGTTTGGATTGAGGAGTGAATTTGAGTTGATTTAAGATTAAAGTGTAAGAAAAATTTGTTTGAAATTATTTTATCACTACACCTATATCACATCATATGAAATTTATCTACGGATTACATACAAAATATTTGTTAGATAAATTATATACGAAAAAATTCCATATATAAGTAAGGTCATAATATTACACATATATATATATATATATATATATATATATATATATATATATATATATATATATATTCTAACATCATCTTCTTTCAAATTATATATATCAATATATTCATCTAATTAATTTATTATAAATAATGTAAAAATAAAAAATTAGAGTAAATATATTTATTTAACTTTATATGAATAGTTAATGATGCATTTATTATTTTTTTCAAATTAAAAAAGAATCCCATTAATGCTTAATTGATCAAAAGTAATTCAATTTTTATAGTAAAATAATATGGTAATTCTTGCAAATAGTGTGTTAATGTGTTTACTATATCTGCACCTTTAGTTGATGGTTACATATATTATTTTCTACTGTTTAAGATTGACCAAAATATAAACCATGAATAATTCTTAAGAAGCTTTTAAGCAAATTTGATTTAAAAAACTATTTTTTACTTTTCATGAATATACTATCGATTATGGTAAATTCGTAATCGATTATCTCTCGTGAACCAAATTTGGATTTAAATTGATTTCAAAAATAATTATTTATTTCATTTAATAATTAATTATGTTGATCAAAATATACTTTTCAATATTTAGTAAATATTCTTTGATACTTTGTACCAGTATGTGATGTATTTATAGATAATTGAATATTTTCTTTATATTGTAACATTTTATTGAGGGTGTTTCAATAAAGTATTGCAAAATTCTTCTTTTTAGTTGTACATATGATTTTGTAATTGAATAATTAAAGAATATAATAAAAAAAATTCATTAATGCTATTACCTTCTTAACAATAAAAATGAGTGTTGAACTGAATGAGTATTCTAACAACCGAAAAATTTTATAGTATTTGCAATCAACTCTTATAAATAAACAAAATATATATATTTCAAATTATAAAATATTTAATACATGAAAGATAAATAAAAGAAGGAAAAAATAAATAAGAAGAAAAGAAAAGAAGAACGAAAAAAAAAAATTAAATTTTTTTTAGCTTGGGCGAAAATCCATCTCGCCAAATTTAGAAATAAGTCACCTGAGCGAAAATAGTCCAGAGAGCACTCCTAATTTTCGTCTGAGCGAAACTACTCTCGCTTGGGCAAAAACACTCCAGAGAGCATAATCTTATTTTGTTTACGAAGAGCTCGCTCAGGCGAGCTTTATCTCGCTCGGGCGAGACTTGCAGAGTGAACTTTTCTGCAAAAGTCGCTTGAGCGAGATTTTTCTGCTTGAACGAGTTTATCTAAAAATATTCTCAATTAAAAATATTCAGAGTACTACATAAAGTATTCAGGTACATCAAACTTAACTACGACTATCTACATGACAAAAAGAGTGATCATTCCAAGGTCATCAAGTCTTTAACTACATCAAAACATATATACAAGTATATACAAGACAAAAGGAACATCAGTTTAAGAGCATATCATCTTTAAGGTGCTCCAAGACCTGCATCTGCACCTGCTCGTGTACATAGTACAGTCATCGCAGTTCATACAACAACATGAAAAACAAGGGTAAGCTAGTAAACTTAAAAGTTTATAACATGCTAACTACATGCAAATAGAACAGAGTGTCTCAATCATAAGAATTTCTTTAAAGTCTAGCATATCAAGTTTAAATGCAAGTTTTCATTTTTCATTTCAAGTACTCATGTCAAACATCATACATAAAGGTCTCACATGGACCACATCAATACATACAAGTCATACATAGACCCATCATCTTCCTGAAGACCCATTAAGTATGCCTCTACCAGAGACTAACATCTAATCCAATAACCAAGACTTAGATTCAACGAGTCTAAGAGAAAAGACTAATCCAATACCCAAGACTTAGATTACCTCTGAATCTAAGAGAAATGACTAATCCAATACCCAAGACTTAGACTGTCATTCGAATCTAAGAGAAAGGATCAGAGTAAGCTTAGACATCCAATACCGAGTCTCACCAGGGGTCCCAGTGTGTATGAACTCCCTCACAGCTTCTCACCACCTGATATCTTAGTCTATGTGACTTAGATCATCAGTGAAGCTAGAGGATCTCTGTTAATTACTCAAAACAATTAAGTTTAATCACACTAAGTTAAAACAAACAATCAAATTCATTCAGTGCTCAAGGACCAGTCAAGGACCAGTCAGACCTGCAAGAAAGACTTGAGCACTGATAATCACTAATAATCACTAATAATCACGTATTCAAATCTTCTGTCCTATAGGTCTATTTAAAGTAACTAACTAGTATAAAAATAAGTTACTAGCTTCCCTTACACCGATCCCCTACCAATTCCTCGGTCAGGCAATAACCCCGGTCCAACTTTAGGGATCTAGAATAAGTTTTCCAAATAACACTAACTTTTAATATTACCTTAATCAAGTTGAGAGGTGAAAATCAAGATAAAAAATCAAGATAAAAGAAAGAGAGAGCTATGGAAGTTCAGAGATAGGAGAGAGAGAGAAAATGAAAAAGGGATTACTTTTTCCCTTCTTATCCAATATGGGAGGTGGGGGTTACAAGTATACAACTTTACCTGTTTTTCTCCCTTCTGATCGTCTTATCATATTACCTTGAATTCAAATAAAATAAATACTTATTACTGTATAAAAATAATATTATATTAGTAAGGTAAACATTAAATTGCAACAAAATTAATTAATAATATAATAATGTCATTATTATATATTAATACATATATAATTAATGTAGAATGTTTTTAACGTATACTTAACGTAACATTTCTAATAATAATTGTTAGAAAACTTTGAAAACCTCATAGTGACGATTCTATAATATAACATACTGATATTTAAATACAGTAATATATTATAAAATGACTATTTACTTTAAAGTGTTACCTTTTTTATTTGTACATGCATCTGTTTGAACATTGTACCTGTAAGTATTATTATATTTTAGTGAATACATTATGTTAGGATTTGTGTATAAACTGGTGGTGGTTTTTCTTGAACATCACAACAACAAAAGTCTCACCTGTAGAAAATTGTTGAGAGAGGCTTAGAGATTTATAGAAAAATGATGGGAAATAGTAAGATGAAAATAGTTGGAGTTATGGTAATGGTGATGATGATCTTGGCACAGGGTGATAACAGTGTGTGGTCTATGAAAGGTGGATCAAACATTAGGCCTATGAAACTCACATGTCAACTACAGTGTGACATAGATTGTCTTTTAGCAAACATTGCATATCCAATATGTTTTGCTATTTGTATAGCAAAATGTCCCAAACAAGTCACCAGTGATTGCATCACTGGTTGTGATCGCAACAAATATTACCATCAATATTGGTATTCACTCTTACAACATTAATCTCTTTCTTAGGTTTTTATCATTCTTTTATGATTGAGTTCGTTATATATTTGATTTTTAATATTTGATTTTTGTGAATAAGATGCTCGAGGGGTTGTGACCGAGGTGGTGGATTCTTGCTTGCAACAATGTGAACGCAAATGAAAATATATATATCTAGGAAGATATTCGAAGTTATCTTTTTAATATATATGTTAACGTTGTATTAAATAAATGATATTGGTAATGAATGAACAACATTTGGTGTTTATCAGTAAAAAACCGTTTTGTCCTTTCATTTTCCTTACCTTATATTTTTTTATATAGTAAATCTTCAGTAATCCAAGATAGCTCTATAGTGTGAATGTAGAGGTTATGTTTGTCCATGTGATTGTTTGTATTTATTTTTTGGATATAGAAATTCTGAGGGCTATGGATGTTTTGTTGCTATTATAAAAAAAGTTAAATTACTTACAAAATTTTATCTATAAAATTTTATTCGTCGGTTAAATATTATTATTAACAATTTTATCGATGGATTTCAAATTTGTCAATAATTAGTGACGAATTTAAAAATCTGTCCATAATTACCGACAGACTCAAAAATTTACGATAAATTTATATACAATTAAGCTATTGACAGATTTTGGATATTACCGATAAATTTATTCCGTTGATAATTTTTATTTTTTTTACAGTGTGTTGTCCATATATTTTGTATTGAGATAGATTTGTGAATTTCTATAATTTTTTTATAAAGAGGTTGAATTGGAATACAATAAAAATAAAACTTATTCATAAAGAGGAAAGTAATATTTTATCCAATCTCTAAAGAAGATTGCAAGATTAAAATTTTCAAAACTCCTTTATTTATTATAAATTTTTTAATAATTTTAAACTTTTTTTTAATTTAAGACATTTAGTTTACTTATTTATATTTATCAGAAAAATTGTGAATTTTTTTTATGATATTTCTTTATGTTAGATTGAGATTGATGGAGCCTTTAAATCTTAAATATTTTATACTTTCATACTCAAAAAAATTTATTTTATGATTTTGTTAATTATTTTACATATCATGATATATGTAAAACAAAATCATCAGAATTGAAATTTTTCTATATTTTATATTTTTGTTTTAAGCCAAAATTAATTATTATTATTATTTTAAAACGTAAAAAAACTTTCCACTTCTACATTCTACTCTCACATATGTAAATGGATGATCTGAATATTCAACGTAAAAGATTTTTTCATAACAGTGGATGATGCATTTCAATTTGATAATCATATCTATTCCTTAACCATCAACAAAACCTCTTACAAATATTATATTATATTATATTAAATATTTTGTTGCCTATTTTATCGAAATGAATTTATAATAACTATCAGAAAAGAAGTACTGTATGCATATGTCTCCATAAAAAATAATATTAATGATAGTGATTATATAAAAGATAATGGGTTAAAGATGTGATTATCTGAAATGTGTTGTACCGTTAAGGTGGGTATGTATATAAATAATTTCTTTTTATTCCTTTACTTTTAAAATATAATTAAAGGTCAAACAAAAATATAAAATATGTATATAAAAAAGGAGAATTTATTTTATATATTGTCACATAATTAAAAAATAATAATCTCTTTATTATTTTTTTATAAAGTATAATTACACCAAAGACTATTACAAAAAATGATACACATTATCACTTGCTATAGATGAGAATAATACTAAAATTATATTGATGTTATATAGATGTGTGTATAAAAAAAATGTATAAAAAATAATATTTCTGAATACTTTTGATTATGTTATAGTTACAATATAGGAACACTCCTAATTTTATATCATAATAATTACTACTCATTATGGATAATTTCTTATATATCATTCAATCAATTAGAAAAGAAGTTACAAATTTATTACAGATGGTAAAAATTAATACTTTTAATAATTTATGTAACTCAACCTTAAGTTACACTTAAAAAGTAACAGAGGGAGTATTTATTATGATATAGAAATTAAAAGAGATAAAGTGATTTTTTTTATAAATATTGTAATTTTTATAACACGTATTTTCTTTCTCTCTCTATAGCTTTTACTCTCACTTGTTATTTCTTGTGTACTCTTTCTTTTCTCTCTCAATTTCACTCCCAATATAACTGTTCTGTTCAGGATCTTATCTGATTGAGTCCAACAATAATAAAAAGCTTGAGACCATTTTTGTTCTATTAGAATCTCAATCAGAATAAGTTCCTATCTAATATAAGAATCTTTTGTTTTTTATTTTTCTTTAATTTTTGTCATCAATCTCTCTTGATAAAAGTGTTTATCTGATTTAGATTATACTGAAATTTAGTGTTATTTGGATAAATTGTTCTAAATACATGGAGTTTGGATTTATGTCATTGTTTCTGTTGGAGAAATTGATTTGGGAATAATGGTCTTAAATAAGGAAAGTTAGTTTTAAGTCTTTAATAGTAACTTATTCTAAGTTTCAATTTTTATTACAAAGATGTTTTATGATGAGATTGGTTGATTACGTATTTAATATGAATTGTGATATTAATAGCTTGATAGACAATAATTGTTTTTTAATATTGTGAATTGAATTGTTGAATAGTTATGGTTGTGTATGATGGAATTGAAATGATATGTGTGATGTTTGAATTATAAGAAAAGAAAATCAAGATATCATGGTTATATATACATCTATGCTTTAATATGATTGAATTGATATGTTATGTGTGATCGTTAAGTTATAGACTCATGTGTAAAGTTAATATTCTTGGAATGAAATATAAAGGATTGTGATTGGATGATAGATATATTCATATTTGATTTGAGGGTTGATGTTTAAATTCTTAAATCTATTTACTTAATTTCATTTTACTTTTACAAATTGAAAATATTATTCACTAGTTTATCATTTTTTGTCTTGTTTTGTATTGCAAACTACAACAACTATACTATGTACAGGAGAGCATATGAGCATATGCAGATGTAGGTTTCCAAACACCTTAAAAAGTATATATTGTCTTCCTTTTGTCATGTATACATTTGTATATGTTTGATATATTTGAAAATTTTATGACTTTAAGTTGGTTTTTCTTTTGTCATTTACACAGTTATAGATAGACTTGAGTAATTTGAAGACTTTATGTAGTAGTTTCAAACTTCAATGCATGTTAATAGTTATATAAATAAAAGTTAATGTTGGGAGAAACTGTTTTATTATATTTTTGCAAGTGGAGGAATTATCACTTAAGGGAATTATGTAGAAAATTTACTTTGCAACTTCCCTTGAGCAAGCGCTTTATTAACGGAAGAATTTTCATTAAATGAGGTCAATTCTTGTTCAAGTGGGAGAAACTGTTTTATTATATTTTTGCAAGTGGAGGAATTATCACTTAAGGGAATTATGTAGAAAATTTACTTTGCAACTTCCCTTGAGCAAGCGCTTTATTAACGGAAGAATTTTCATTAAATGAGGTCAATTCTTGTTCAAGTGGGAGAAACTGTTTTATTATATTTTTGCAAGTGGAGGAATTATCACTTAAGGGAATTATGTAGAAAATTTACTTTGCAACTTCCCTTGAGCAAGCGCTTTATTAACGGAAGAATTTTCATTAAATGAGGTCAATTCTTGTTCAAGCAAAATTTTTTTGCTCAAGCTATTTTTTTTCTGCTGTCCTTCTTTTCTTCCGTTATTTTTTCTCCATTTTTTTAGTTTATTAATTGTTGTGCAATCTAAAATTATATTTCTTTTATTCATAATATTTTCTATTAAAGTTGAATGAGAAATTGTTAGAAATATATTCTAGAAAAAGAGTATTATTATATTTTTTTTTTGTTGATCCAAACCTTAAACAACATTTAAAATTAAAAAAAAAAAAAATAAAAAATGAAAATTTTTTTTTTTTT
>Ga0209700_105003_pt1 | contig 23038 bp, 13 predicted proteins | sample SiratroredBW_FD_187528 | JGI IMG/M metagenome (GOLD analysis project Ga0209700, IMG submission 187528) | Root nodule microbial communities of legume samples collected from California, USA - Siratro red BW (SPAdes) (version 2) | ecosystem: Host-associated > Plants > Roots > Nodule | place: USA... | reverse complement strand
CATAAAAAGATAAAAGATTATTTTTTGAGTTAGAGTAGTGTTTTTTTTATAACATTTTACTTTTAATTTAAAAGTAGCTTGTAAATTAAATACGAGTCATACAAGTAATAATTTTTTTTTTTTTTTAACTTTAATCTAGAAACAACCTCAAAACTGAATGTGCCATACAAAGTACGAACTGATTTTTTTTTTAAGATACAGTTAATTTCCAGATACCAATTAACAGTTTTACCAAATCTCGGTAAAATGAGTCATATTTTAATACGCAAGACCAATGCCAACAGAGTGGTGATCCGTTAATACACTATTCATCTTATACATACATTCATTTCACATTTCTATATATTATTATTTTATTATTTATATAATATTTTATTAAATAAAATAGTGTTAAATGAGTGTAATAAATGCACAGTAGTGCTTAAAACGTGATTTCTGATACCAATAATCCTTATCTACGTATATTTATTTAAGTGAAGTGACCCTAAAGTCATTGGTGATTTACAAAATTTGAGCCAAACATATAATTGCAGGAAGAGTGCCACCAATAAGGTGAGTGCTAGAAAAAGTATTTCTATCACACTCACTCGATTCTATTCTAGGGCTTATTTTATTCAACTCATGAAAACATAATAAGGTCCAAAACACAACATTGAACCACTATTTAGTACCTCTGCCACAAGTACACACACAAAGGAATATATGTCAAGCATCACCGTGTCCTAAAAGCGCCAAAAGCATTTTCTCATAGTCACCAGTGGTGTCCTTGGCAACGGCACGTTCAAGAGGGACACTGTTCCTCCTTTGATACTCATCTCCAATCATTTTCAAATCAACTTCGGCCCTCGTCGCCACCACTCTTGTAAGGTCTTCTTCATTGGTTCCTCGCCCGTTGATAGCCAAACGAACAACCTTCGCAAAGTACTTCTCTGGATGGATCAAGCACTTCGCAGTTGCTCTTAGTAAAGCCAGGAACTCATCCTTTGGATCAGCCTTCAGATCCTGCAATGCAACATTGCCTCACAAAATGCATATCAGTCTAAACAGGTTCCATAAAGCCAATGGGGAGCTGCCAAACTTCAAGGCTAAGCAAGGAGTGAGGTGCATAACTCAGATACATTGTTTCTTTTCCACATATTTGAAGAGTCACAAAAGGGAGAAAGAAAGGAAAGTAATATAAGGAATTAGAGTACTGCAAGATGAGCTTTGTTACCTTGTTGATATCTTTTCCAAATTCATCTTTGTAGTGATTAAAAGCAGCATTAAGCTGTGCTCTGCTCCTTGTAGCGAAAATCCTGATGAAGTCGTCATCGTTATAAGTCTTTTTTGAAATCTTGTCATGCAGCAATTTTGCCTCAGTTTTTGCCAAGTGCAAGTCGACCTCATCTCCTTCATATCGATAAGAACTAACCAGAAGTACTAGGAGCTAAAGAAAAACAAATGTTAGCTAATTTTGCCCTCTTGAAGTGAGAGAGAGTGAGAGAAAAACTAAATTATATTAAGGAAAACTGCAAACATTGTTCAAAATAAGTCTTCATGACAGATACAAACAATTTCAGTTCAACTTTGGAAAAGTACGACTGAAGAGTCTACATCTTCTAATGGGAACATCAAAATAATTAGACCGAACAAAAGGTTTCATTGTTCCAATGCAGTTGAGGCTAATCAGCAGTCGCAGCCCACATTTCATTGAGATACAATTTAGTTCTCATCAGTTATATTCAATCATTCATTAATTTTTTTATCCCATCACCAATACAAATTGAACATAATGCATGAACCCCCAAAACATTAAATAATCTTTGGTCTATCCAAACAAATTGACCAAGACATTGTAGGAACCGATAGATGGTGACAAAAACAAATAACATTCCATGTCAATATACAATTTACTTGCTAACTATTTATATTTATATCCAGAAGAATTCATCCAGGTCATGGCGGTGGAAGGAAAGAGATGAAGATGCAAGAGGAAGGAAGGGGAAGAAAGCGGAACAAACCACTCTGCAATGCTCAATGGATAATAGGGATGACGTGTGGAAGATGACATTCGAAGGGCATTCGTACAAAGGAAAAGAAGAGGAAGAAAAACTTTAACCGTCATAAAGCTAGCAAAGGACAAAGCATATCTGAAACGGTAGCAGAAAGCAAGTATGATGGGATTAAAAAATGAACCAAATTGTGAAAAATTACCAAAAGAAAACCAAAGAAGTCCGGATGCAACAAGAATTGAGTACAATAAAGGAGTCACAACGCAACTGCCAAACAAAGCGGGCCTCGAGTGCTTGCGAGCCATGTAGTTTTGGACTTTAATATCCAAAGTTATTGATGGATCAAGAAGTCAATGTACTTGTTGCGAGGGAGGCCAACAACATGCTTGCAAAAGTCATCAATTTCCATCACTTGTGTCGCACAACAACATCCAACCCGACTTGACGGGACACGCCACAAAGCCGCCCATGATAAGCAACAATTTTCTGTTGGATAACCCAACAGTGAGAAGACAATGTATCAGAGAAGTGGTATAATCAAGGGGCCAATTGACTTCAATCCGAGCACATCAACGAGGGAAAGTAGCTTGAATCAGAGGAAGATGACATCAAGATGAAAAGGAAATCAATGAGGTTACCTTGTATTGAACTTATTCATAATACTCCAGATGACTGCATTGGGAACTATAACAAGTTGATTTGTCTAAATGATGAGAAAAATGAAGCTCGAAAGATATGGGAAATTGCTACTGAGATGGTAATCATAATGAAGATGAAGAGGCTATGATATGTAGATAATTAAATATGGAAACAAGAGATAGAGAGGAAGCTGGTAGGGAGGGAAATACAAAATGTAATTCATGAAGATCATGTCATACAATGTAAGGGGATTAGGGGAGGATCAAGTGGAAGTCTATTAAAAATGTAGTGGTAAAGGAGGAGGTGAAAATTATGTGCTCACAAGAAACAGAAAAGAGGTGATCACCAAGGAGTTATGTCAAATGCTTTGGGGAGATTATGGGATGCAACCCTCAATAAATTCACCGGGGAGATTGCTTTGCGTATGGGTAAGAATTATTTTGAGATGATTACAACATTTCAAGGAAGTTGCTTACCAGGATAGAAGGGGTGTTGAAGGAGAATGGGATGAACATTTTCATTGTTACCCATGTGACTGTCAAGGGAAAAGAAAGTTATTGAATGAATTAGAGGAACTAAAAAATAGTAGTCACAACATAATATGGTGCCTTGTGGGGGACTATAATTGCACAAGGAGACCGTCTCAAAGATAAGGTAAGGGGAAAAGTGAAAATGATTAATTGGGGAAAGTAGAAAATTAAACCGCTTTATTGATGAAATGGAGATGGAAGACATCCCAATTGTTGGAAGGAAATTCACATGATATAAACCAAAAGGATAGATGAAGAGTAGAATTGATAGAGTGATGGAGACAAGGGAGTGGTTAGATAACTGGCAAGGAAATGCACAATAGGTTCTACAAAGATGATGTTCCTTTATTATTAAAAACCTCATACTTCTAGACTGCTGGTTTGAAGACAGGAGCTTTCTAAACATAGTGTGAGAGACATGGACAAGGCTACAAGGGCGGGGAGGATTAGTATTGAAGGAAAAGTTAAAGGCATTGAAAAGGAAGATCAAATGGTGGAGTAAAGAATGCTTTGGGGATTCAAGGAAACAACAAGAGGAAATTGTGAAAAGGAGTTGAATAATTTGGAGAACAAAGGTGAGGGAGTGATACTAAGAGAAGAAGAATTGGAGAATAGAATTAGACTATGAGGAAAAGTTTGGGAGGAGGCCTACCACAATGAGTCCATATTGAGACAAAAGAAAACTAGAATCAAATGGCTAAATCAGGGTGAGTATATCATTTTTCCATCAATTAGAGGAGGAAGAAAAATATGATTAGGGGTTTGCACATTAAGGATGGGTGGAGTGAGGAATGATGAAAAGAGAAATAAGGGGTTAAAGAATTCTTCTACAAGAAATTTAGTGAAGAAGCTTGGGAAAGGCCAAAATTAGACGCAGAGGAGTTTCGAAGTACAACTAATGAAGACAAATAAATATTGGTGGGTAAGTTTGAAAAAAGTGAGGTTAATTTAAAAGTTCAAAAAAGTAGCAGTAGGAGATTGTGCTAGTTCACAGCGTCCTGATAGGTTTAATTTCAACTTCATTAAGTCTTTTTGGGAAGAAGGGATGTATCATACCTTTTGGAGGATTTCCATAATAACAAGATTCTTCTAAGAGGGAGTAGCACATCTTTCATTGCCTTAATCCCAAAGGTGGAAGATTCAAAAGGTTTGGGGAGTATGGACCAATCTCATTGGTAGGATGTGTGCATAACATAGTCTCAAAAGATTTTGCAAGAAGACTTAGCTATTAAGGTTCTCCATGGGGTGATTGATGAAAGGCAAAGTGCTCATTTGGGAGATAGACACCTCTTACAAATTATACTGGTGGCAAATGAGGTGTTGGATGAGATGAAGAGGAAGAAGAAAAAGTGTCTTGTTCTCAAAGTAGACTATTGGATAGTTAGTGTATACGGTGAGAACAATGAGATTTTATGATAGATGGATCATGTGGATAAAAGGGTGTCTTGTATCTAGCTTAATTTCAGTCTTGGTCGATGGGAGTCCAACAGGGAATTTAGCATACAAAATGGCCCCTAACAAGGTGATTAGTTGGTTGCGTTCCGTTTCAATATTTTAGAGAAGGATTAAGTGACTTAATAAGACAAGCTTGTTCTGAGTGAAAATAGGAAAGTAGGGGGAATGTGAATGATATTGTCTTCTTTGAGGAGGACAACATGGCAAACGTACTTATCATTACGAACATTTTAAGATGCTTTGAGATGGTGTCTGGTTTGAAGGTTAATTTCTTTAGAAGTAAGTTTGGAGCCTTAGGAGGAGTAGATTCCTTAAGTGTGGAAAGGTGTGCAAACATGTTGAATTGCAAATTACCATCGTTTCCTTTATCATATTGGTGCTAATCCAAGGAAGGAGGAGCCATGGGAGGAGATACTTAATAAATTTACAAGAAGGGTGTCCTTGATTAACTCATTACTTACTCCGCTTCCATTGTCCTTTCTCTCTTTTTTCTAAAATGTCACAAGGTGTTATAAAAGAGTAAGACTGCTAAAATGGAACTTTTTATGGGGAGGTGAGGAGGGGAGTAGATAGATTGCACGGGTGAAGTGGGAAAAAATCTGTTCTACCAACTAGGAAGGTGAAGTAGGTATTAAAGATATTGAGATGTTTATGGAGGTCTTGCTACCTATGTAGAGTTGGCAACTACTAGATCACAGAAGAAGTTGGGGTGTAATTGCGGACTCAAAATATGGTGGCTGGAGAGGGTTAATTAGGAAGGGAGGAGAGAGATGGGAAAACCTCGGTGTATGGTGTGGTTGAGAGATTTACGAAAGGTTTGTGGTGGGGCAAATCAAGACAAATGGTTGAAAGCATGACGTAAAGTTGGGTTGGGGAAGGTGAAAGCATAAAATTTTGGGAGAATACAGGTGAAAAGTTAGCACATAAATATGACAATTCCGAACAACAACACATAATAATCGAAAGTAGGGAAAATTGATAGGAATATAAGTGGGTGTGCAATTGAGGTGGCATCGTCATTGAATTGAGTGGGAAAGAAAATTACTAAAAAACTTGATGAATGACACGGCTAAGGTAAATTTATTGCTAGGTCACAATGGATGGAAATGGTTAACAAAACAATCAGGTGTCTTTACGGTAAAATTGGCTTACATAGTTATTCATGCATTGAAGTATGAAGTTCTCAAACGAAACACTGCAACTCATATGGGATTTTAAAATCCCACCAAATGTCCCCAGATTGTTGGTAACGGAGATTAGAAAGTAGGAATATAGACCTAGGAGCATACCTAGGAAATGGAACAGTAACCAATATAGGAATAGTGAGAAGACCCTATGTATTGTTTGTAACCAATTAATAAGCACTACTGAGAACCAATAATAACAAGACTCTAAAATGTTTATTTCCAATAATAACAAGGTTAGGCTCAAGAATCAGCACCTTACGGAAGTCCCCTGTTGTGTGATGTGCAACATCCTCCTCAAGAGACTTCTTATAACGAACATGGTAAGCCTTCCTCGTAGCAAGCAATTGTTCAGACGACCTAGCGCAGGCTATTTCCACCAGAACCCGATTGCTTGAACTCCACTTTTTAGCAGCCTCGTTTGCCAAAAATGCATCGCGTTCAGCAGAATCAAGTGTCCAAAGATGAACCAGCCTCTGGTGAGGAGAAAATTCAAAGTGCATATCAGTTTCAAACACACCAATAAAAGAGTCTGTTGAATGGTACAAATACACTTTTCATCACTTTTTACATTATTATTAGAGACCTCCTTTCCTTTAAAGAGAACCCAACATGTGGTAAATGATCCACTGAATAGGTCAAACGATACACGATTATTGAGAAAATTGTGTAATTATCAGAAAAACTATATTCCTGCTCTTACCTCAAAATCGCTGGTGAGTTCTTTGTCCAAGACCTTGAGGAGATCTTCTCCAAAGGTCTGGGCATAAGTTTCTCGAATAACCTTCCTCTGACCAGCATGTCTATGAGCCAAGATGGATATGATCAACCCCTCATTAGTCCCCCAACCTACAATTACATTTGGTAAATTCAAAACTCATCAAAAGTCACATCAAAACAAAACCAATCTATAACCCACAACAAATCACAATCTATAAACGGCATGATTTTGTAATAACTTGGAACAACATGATCATAAAACATGATTTTGAATTAAATAATTTCGACATCAGATTATCATGTATCACTTGAAAAGTCTCGGATTAACTACTCCTATTTAATTAATAAAGTGCAGATCGTTAAAATTGAAAACATGAATTGAAGAATGGAACCTGCGAAGGCTTTTCGGAGCTGCTCACAGTCATCAGCAGCAGAGGGAACAGATTGAGGCACCTTCAACGTGGACATTGTTGTTTCACTTTTTTAAGCACTCTCTGCTCTGTTTTGTAATATGTTGTCGGAATGAAACAACTGAATTATTATTATATGTGTCCAACATGCAATTATGTGGAAGCGCAAATACCTGTTTCTTGACTTCCCTACGCCACATCTTATCCTCATTTCGCGCTTCTCCTTTTCAACTCAAATGCCTTTGGTCAATACAATGCTTCCATTAATGGATGGATGGAGAGTGATGATGAGAAAATGCCAAAATTTTGTGCTGCATGCTGGTCAGAACGTGCCAAATGGGTTGCAAATTTCCAATGTCACACAACTTTCTCTGTCTCAGAATATAGGTCTTAGTTACTAATTAGAAAATGGTTAATGGGTTTGTTTTTTATTAATTGCTTTCTTTTGTTGACTTATTTAAATTGTATATAAATATAAGATTATTTATTCTTTGATTTTTGGGTTAGGGATATTTCTGATAGCAAAAAATAATTCTCTTTTAGACTCAGAATATATAATTCTCAATTTCTGAATTTTTTGGGAAAAGTTATCTTTCTATCTTAATTCTGAACATTCGCTTTCTCTTATGAGATGTCCGATTCCAATTTCAACTCTTCTTCAATCATGCAATTCTAAAATATTTACTAAATGATTTTCAGAAATTACTTTGCTTTTTTATCTCACTAACATTTGTTTTTATTTTAAAATTTTTAACCTTTAGACGATAAAAATTATAAAATATATGAAAATTATTACAATGAGAGATTTAAACCTATTTTTTCATGAAAGAGTTTATCAAAAAACATAATCAAATTTTATTAGTTTAAATTATTAAAAACTATGAAAAAAGTTTATATGAGTAACGCAACATTCAACGAACATAATATTAGGTTAAACATCAATTTACACGTTAACTAAAATTCTTAGTAATAATATTTTTAAGGTTATTCTTAGTAATAAAATCCTGTTTTAGATTATGTTTTTGCAGGTTGATTTATGAAGAAAGGTTTCTAAAGCTGAGATCTAGTGCACACAAGCCTGTGGAGTGTTTTGAAGTGTTAAGGCCTCATGGCTTTCGTGTTCTGTTTCCGAGAACCAGTGCTTGATGGTGGGAGAAAATTTTTGTAATTTATTAATATTTTTTAAGATCTAGGTATATCCCATTAAGATAGATTAATAATATTTTTTATTCTTGTTAGTTATTATGTTATGCATTATGATTACCATAATACATACAAATATTAAGAAATTTTTTTGGGTAAAATTGATATGGTTTTTTACTTCAATAAATTATATTAACTATAGTTTTTATTTGTAATAATAACTATATAAATGAAATCACAAAATATAAAAATAAATTTATAAATTTTATAAATTTAATTCACTTGTTAAGTTGGGTGGTAATTAGGTGGAGAATGTTAAAAAATAATATCAAAGGCTACGTATAGATAATAATTAATATGAAGAGTAAGTTAAGGTCAAAGAGGAAGTACAAAACCAATTTATGGCAAGATTTAGTGTGGGTAATGTTAAAGTTAGGCTACATAACATACATTTTCTTAAAAATACTGAACCCGAGCACTTATACTAAAGAAATAACTGAGAAAAAAAGTAAAGGTATGGGACTCTAATGGGTTGAAAAATCTAGTATTGAACGATTTTAACTTTAACATCTTAAAGTAGTCTTGGGAAACCTAGAGTGGTGAGGAAGTTATCTTAGTAGGAAGCATTTGAAAGATAGTCTAAAAAAAGCCTTGCATAGAGGCTGAAAAAAGTTTGATCATGTCATAGATCCAAAACAATCAAGCCGTAAGAAAATTAAATGTATATCATTTTTAAAGTTAATTTTGAAAAGACTAACGATAGAATGATACAATCAACTGGGAATTTCTATTTTACATTATGGAAAGTATGGGGTGAACTTTAAAGGGACAAAATGGATAATGGGGTGTCTAGAATAATCATCCGCATCTATTCTAGTAAATGGCAGCCCAACACTAAAATTAAGGGACTTAGACAAGGGGACATAGAGAGGAAAGGCGTGTTAGATAAATTGAAATTAGGGAAAGATAAAATTGGTATTAATCGTATTGCTCTTCGCAGATGACATCATATTTATGTTAAAAGTGTAGCCACTACTAAGGTTATTTTGAGGTGTTTTGATATGACATAAGGCTTGAAAGTTAATTTGTATAAAAGCAAACTAGAAGGGATTGGGATGGACTCATTATCATTACATAGATTTTCCACAATACAGAGTTATAGCATCATGAACATACCATTTACATATCTAGAGTCCATATAGGAGGAAATCGTTTTAGAAAGGATTTTTGGAAGGACATGATAACAAAAAAAAAGAAAAGAAATTATCAAGGCGGAAAGGTAAATTCATATCTATGATAGGAGTTAGCTTTATAAAATCTATTATATTTGCAATGGATTTGTTTCTTATGTCAATCTTTAGAATGCCTACATGAATGCCTATTTATAAAGGATTTAACATACTGCAATCAGGCACTCTTAGGTTTATAATATCTTATTTTTGTGAAAATGTGTGTAGAATCATTTATAATAAACTATCTAACTATAACACATTACGCCTCTTATACGGGTTTTGAAGGATCTTCTTCGAAATATTTATTGTTGGGTCTTTGATCTCGGTCTTCGACTTTTAATTGAGAGGCGAAGTATGTTGGTATTCTATCGAGCATTCGGTACTGATCTTAGTGAGGTCTTGGCTCTTAGCCTTATTCTGATGATTCAATCTTAGCTTTCAGTGGAGGCCTTAACACTTGAGTACACTTGAGCAACAAAATTCGATCATTTATTGATGTGGTGGAGGTCTGAGCTCTTACTCACAAGGAAATATTGATCTTCTATCAATGTCACGATGCTTTTTATATTCTTAGGAATCTTATATTATTGTCTTTTTCTTTAGCCCATAACTAGTCGATCTTTGGGTCCCGACCAAATTGGAAAGTCGGTCTTGTTATAAAAGGATGATGGGGTTGTTGTGTTAACCTTCTATCCAAATATGGACTTTTACTTATGATGTGGAGTTGGCAAGTCAATTTTCTACGGAGGAATACTGTAAAAGGTTTTTCGATACTCAAATTAATATTCAGTGATAGGAGACTTTGAGAGCTTATTAACATTGTATCTTTCATCGTGTACTCATATCTATAAACAACCACATACTTTGTTAGTAATGTATCCGGATTATTATAATTTTCTAGATTAATTCTAACAATACAAGTAAATCGATTATAATATTAATAAATATGACATAGAAAAATTACATTATCTTATGTTACAGAAGAATCTACCTGTTATTATTTCTTATATGGGAGAGAGATATAAATAGAGATAAAAATCCTAAACAAAAGGTCAAAGAAGTAAATTCGGATCAAACATCACAACCTCCACCTTCTTGCGAATCTCATCATTCTTCACAATGGTATGCTTGAGCACAACATCCTTGAATTTCAAATAGCCAACTCATCAAAAGTGACATCTCTTGAAATAAGAAATTTAGAAGATGCTGGACACACTAGTAGAAAAATACCCTTCGTCGTCGGTTCTGAAAGGCTTTTTTCGTCGGTTTTCGACCCGACGTTGACCCAGGAGATGTTGAATCAGACGTCGGTTTAACAACCGACGTGGTGATTGGACTCACTACGTCGGTTAAGACAAGTAAACCGACGTGGTGATTAACATAATAAGTTATTTCAGAAGAAGCACCATGTCGGTTTTATTCCAAAACCGACGTGGTAAAGAGAACGCCTACGTCGGTTAGGTGCCCAAAAACGACGTAGGTGTTATCAAGTTCCTTATCTACGGCCGTACGGGCTGGATTGGTGGCATCCTCGGCACCCTCTGCCAGGCCCAAGGCATCCCCTTTCAGTGCGCCTCCAGCCGTCTCGAGGACCGGGCCTCCCTCGAAAAGGACATAGCCCAGGTCAAGCCCACCCACGTATTCAACGCCGCTAGAGTCACGGGCCGGCCCAACGTCGACTGGTGCGAGTCCCACAAGGTGGAGACCATCCGAACCAACGTTGTCGGAACCCTCACTCTCGCCGATGTCTGCCGCGACCACGGCCTCCTCCTCCTCAACTACGCCACCGGTTGCATCTTCGAGTACGATTCCGCTCATCCTCTCGGATCCGGAATCAGCTTCAAAGAAGAGGACACTCCCAATTTCATCGGTTCCTTCTACTCTAAGACCAAGGCCATGGTTAAAGTCTAAAATTTTTCACACAGATCAATTTATATAATATTTCTAGATCTGGTTTTTACTATTGATTGCCTTACCTGGTTTCGGCAGGTAGAGGATTTGCTTAAGAACTACGATAATGTGTGTACCTTGCGAGTGAGGATGCCTATCTCGTCCAATTTATCGAATCGGCGCAATTTCATCACGAAGATCACTCGATACGAGAAGGTTGTGGACATTCCAAATTCCATGACTATATTGGATGAACTTCTTCCAATCTCCATTGAGGTGGCGAAGAGGAATCTAACTGGGATCTGGAACTTCACGAACCCTGGAGTGGTTAGCCACAATGAAATTCTGGAGATGTACAAAGAGTACGTTGACGCAACTTCACCTGGAAGAACTTCACTATGGAGGAACAGAGTGTGTGTGTGTGGTGTGTTCCCTAATTTTAAATTTTTTCCCTAATTTTTTCCAATTTGCCATACAGCATGCACTACGTCAGTTTTGAGGCCGTAACCGATATAGTGGACAACAATCCCACGTCGGTTTTGGCCTCTTAACCGACGTGGGATTCACGCGTCTCCTGAAACTTTTAAAAATTTGAATTTTTCTTTTTTATAAATAGGTCAATGACGGTTGTTTGTGCCAACCGACGTGGGATTGTTCATTTATTTACAAAAATACCACCGCGTCTCTGACTACATCGTTTGCCTGTTTAACCGTCATAAAAAAGAGACGTTAAAGCCTATTTTTCTACTAGTGACACCACACCTTGTACCCCTTCACATTCATGGGATACCTAACAAAAACACCCTTCTTTGCTCTTGCTTCCAACTTTCTTTCATTTACATGAACATAAGCGGGACAACCAAACACCCTCAAGTTTGAATAATCTGCCGGCTTACCCGATCATACTTCTTCTGGTGTTTTGCACTCTATGGAAGTGTTGGGAGATCGATTCACTAGATAACATCCCATGCTAATTGCTTTCGCCCAAAACTTCTTACCAAGACCCACATTGGAAAGCATGCAACGAGCCTTTTCAAGCAACGTACGATTCATTCTTTCTGCAACTCCATTTTGTTGTGGAGTATTAACCACTGTTTTGTGCCTAGCAATTCCTTCGGCTTTACAAAACTCATCAAATTGGTGGTTACAAAATTCTAAACCATTATCGGTCCTCAACCTTTTGATCTTCTTCCCAGTCTGATTCTAAGAGTGTCTTCCATTCCTTGAAGACCTTAAAAGCCTCACTTTTCTCTTTCAAGAAATAAGCCCAAACCTTCCTTGAAAAATCATCAATGAAAGTAAGCATATAGCGAGAATCATTACCTTTTGATGGCACACGAGAAGGTCCCCAAAGATCCGAATGGATGTAATCCAACGTTTGCTTGGTCCGATGAATGGCCGTTGAGAAACTCAATCTCTTTTGCTTGCCAAATACACAATGCTCACAAAACTTCAAGATACTTGTGCATTGACCACACAACAAGCCTCTCTTACTCAAAATGGTCATCCCCCGCTCGCTCATATGCCACAACTTCGTAACATCAACATCCGAAGTAGAATCCGACCTCGCAACGGAGGCCGAGCCTATGACTGTGGACCCTTGCAAGAAATAGAGACTTCCAACTCTCTTTCCTCTCATGATGGTGAGAGCTCCTTTGGAAACACGAAGAACTCCACCATCACTTTGAAACTTACATCCCTTCTCTTCAAGAGACCACAAAGAAATCAAGTTCTTACTCAAATCGGGTATGTGTCTCACACCCATTAACATTCGTATCTTGTCATCATGAAATTTAATCTTCACTGAGCCCACACCAGCAACCTTGCACAAATGGTTATTTCCCATAAGAACCTTTCCACTTGAAGGCTCATATGTCTCAAACCAATCCCTATTCCGAGTCATGTGTTGAGAAGCACCCGAGTTCATAATCCAAGCATTCTTATCGTTGACACAATTATCAACCACGCAAAGAACGTCATATGTGTCATCATCCTTGGCCACATTGGCCTCTTCTGAAGCAACACCTTTAGGCCCCTTTTGTTTATTCTTCAAGATCAAACAATTGGTCTTTATGTGTCCCTTCTTCTTACAATAATTGCATGTAAGATTCTTATGCTTTGACTTTGACCGACTCCTATTCCCTGTCGGGGTTTTGTCCTTAGACCTCCCCCGTTCGGCAACTAAACCAACACCTTGACTTCCTTTATCAACACTGGTCATATCATTATCCAAGTGCAATTTCGCTTGCAAGTTACCCTTCACATCTTCGAGAGAAATTTTCTCTCTACCATAAATCATCATATGTCCCTAAGCGACTTATATGATGTAGGCAAAGAGCATAACAACAACAAAGCTTGGTCCTCATCCTCCACCTTAACATCTAACTTTACCAAATCATTCAAGATGGAGGTAAACTCCGCAACATGATCGGAAATAGATGTACCTTCGGCCATATGAAGGGTGTAGAGGCGTAGCTTTAACCGCAACCGATTTGTTAAAGACTTCTTCATATACGTCTCCTACAAGTTCTTCCACAAACCCATAGCGGTTGTTTCCGAGAGGACCTCTTGAAGTGTTGCATCACTTAAACACAAGTGGATAGTGGAAAGAGCCTTATCATCAATTTCCTTCCACTTCTTATCTGTCATGTCCGCATCTGCTTCTTCTCTACCATAGATGGCATCCTTGATGCCAAGGGTGGACAATATGGCGGCCATACGCACTTGCCAAAGTGCAAAACTTGTCTTCCCATCAAACCTCTCAATATCAAATTTAGACGACATTTTTATCCAAATTCGAAGTCAAAAAACCAACAATCAACACACCGAATTAAATAACAAAATGTGGGAAACCACAACTGCGGTGTCTCACACGACTACAATGGCTGGAATGTTGGAAGAGAGGTGACGCGGAGCGTTTCCGCGCGGATTGGGACGTGGAGGTGGCGGCGGCAAGTGGAGGCGGCGGCGGCAGCGACAGCGTGCGGTGATGGCGCTCGGAGGAAGCAGTGGTGGTGTGTGGAGGCAGCAACGCGGAACGGTGCGCGACAGCGGAGGCGTGCGACTGCGGGAAGTGTGGAGGTTGCGACGGCAGCGGCGGCTGGAGCGCAGGCGGTGCGTGGGGCAGAGACAGTCACGGCGCGGGGCGGAGACAGTGACGGCGCGTGGGGCGGAAGGGTTGTAACCTAGGGTTCCTAGCCTGGCTCTGATACCACTTGTTGAGTAAATCTGAGGGAGAAAACCGGGGAGATCTCACAAGAATGAGAACTGAGCCAACATATAAGGGAATGACACCACCTTCAACCCAAAACCTTAAGGCATTAGGTTTGTGGGTCTTCTTTCTTATATGTTGCTCAACTTTCTCATTTCTACTCAATGTGGGACTTAGACTCACACTTGGATACCTAACATCTTAAAATATTATACTTTGTTAGGAAGAAAAATTCATTATCATACAAGTATGATATAATAATATCCTGTTAGAAATAGCAGCCTCTTGGAAAAATTAAACAACGGGGGGCATACTTAGAACAGCATCCGGTATATGAGACGTGCTTAGAGTAGCATCTCCGATATAAAAAAACAAATTTATAATGCAAATTTATTTACAAGCAATATAAAATATTAATATTCATGATATTGAAATTTCAACAAGTCAAAACAAATAAAATAAGGACAAACAGAATAAGAACAAATAGAACAATCACATGAGGCTAGCGATCAAGACATACTAGTTGGAGATCAACTTTAACAAAATTCACCTCCTTCTAATTCCAAGCCTCCAGATCTTCAGTCATTTTTTTCGTGTGTAATTCTAGTGCTCTCTCAAAAAAACGTGTCTTTTTCTGTTGATCTCTTTTTTTTCTTTTATAAAATTTAGTCAAACCCCTCAATTGCTCAGCTAGATCAATTCAATGAATCTGCCCACCAATCTCCTTTTGATGCTGAAGAATAAATCAGAACGAATCAGAGTTATAACCACCCATTATTATCATTATTTGTAACTAAGCACAATAATATCCAATTAATATCAGATTTTCTCCAGCCAATCTTTTCAAATTTTCATTAATTATTATTATTTTTAATTTAAAATTAATTTTCGTGCACCAAAAGTGGGTGTCTAGAAAGGCAGTCAGATTATTCAATAGAAAAATAAAGTGTGATATGGCAGGACTTTAATAAGAAGGGATGCAAAATATCAATTTTATGTTCCTTTTTAAACACACTTTTGATGGAACCGGACCTAAGCAAACTATTTTTTTCGAAGTGAACCCTTTATTAATTTGAGCTTTATTCAAAGACAATTTATTTCTTAATGGATTGGACTTTCTTCAAATTTTTATTGTTTTCATTTTTCATTATTTTCTGCAGCTGTTTTAAAACAAAACTCAACACACATTTTCTTTGCTTTTTTTTATTATTTTATTAAGAGCAACCTAACAAAATAAAAGGAATCAACAAATAAAATAAGCATAACAGTTCAAAAAAAAAAAATACACAAAATCTTAGACAATCAACATTTAATTGAAAATCATCAACATTTAATCACTATTAAGCACGATCATTTGTAATTAATCAGAATAATAGTCAAATCAACTATTCAAATTTGTAACCTTTCTACAATTTTTTAATTTATTTTCAATTAATTTTCATGTCATTAACGGACATCATAAAATGTAGGTAGAAAGAGAGACAATGTGACATGGAAACACTTTAATGACAATTTTATTTTTATCATCATTTTTTACAATTTTATTTTTATCATCATTTTTTACAATTTTATTTTTATCATCATTTTTTTAGACACACTTTAAATGGATTGGGCTTGATCAAACTCTTTCTCATTTTTACAAATTTTATTTTAAAACTTTATTCATAAATTAAAACTAAAACTCACTTTTTATTTATTTATTTAAATGACAAAGTATGATAAAAACTACATTTTTATTTTAAATTTATATATTTTTATAGTTTGAAATAATTTTATTTGTCTGGACGAAATTGGATGTTGACAGCTTCTCGTGCAGTTGACTTGAGCCGGGTACGAGCGTCGAATCTGAAATTTTATTTAATAGTTGCTTGCACTAGGATTAGACATGTTTGGCTGTTAGATATCAAATGTGTATATTATACGCATTAATAGGAGAAACCCGAAACCCAAAATCAAAGACCTCACAACAATAGGAAAAACCCTAAACCCAAGACCTCACAACAATAGGAAAAACCCTAAACCCACTTATGTAATTTGTTGTTGTTTAGGATTATAAACAATCCTTATGTTTCAAATCACAAATAATACGAAAAAAATTAAAGTACCTCCGTTTGACGCTGTGGTGCCGTCACAGTCCGCACCGTAACCGCACTGTGGAAGCAAATGCTATACAACGCCGTGACCGTCCACCATGTGTGACTGTGGGGGAACAGAAATGCACGAGAACGGGATGAAAAAAACAAACACACGAGAATGAGAAGAAGAAACAAACACACCAGAATGGAAAAAAGAAAGCAAAAGTGAAAGTTTAAGTTTTTTAAGTATTTTATTAATTTAAGTTTAGATACGGTAAAAATCCGTATGTTTACATAAAAATAAAATTTGTAGATAATATAGTTTAATTTACATACGGATATAATTTATAAATAATATTCCATATGTAATCTTTAATTTACGTATAAATTTATATTCTGTATAATATTTTGTATATAATAATTAATTTACATACAGATTTATATTCCTATATAATAATTAATTTATATCTGGATTTATATTTATATCTAATATTTCATAGATAAAATTAATTTTTTTTATAGTTATAATCTTAGAAATTCTCCTTCCTTAAAGATTGTAGAAACAGATCTTAAATTTACTACTTGAATTATCTTATCTCTATGTTGTGTTACTATATTATTTTTATATAAGAATATCTCATTTTTTTTTTCATCTCTTTTATTGAAACATACATATTTATAAGAAAGTTTCAAATTTCCAAGAGATAATGAGATACTTGTTGAAAATTATTTATAAATATGGATCATTCCTCTCTCTCTCTATATATATTATTATTGATACTAGAGATCCAGTGGTGGGTGGTATTATCTTCCACCACAGACCCTTAAGAGTCCTCTTCTTTAGTTTATTGGTAAATAGTAGTACTAATAAAATAATAATAATAAATATTATATTTAAAAATATACTTCGTATATATTTATGAGAATTTATATTTCTATAATCAGTAAGTCCATATATTGTAAATTATTAGCAGCTGATATTATGATCTTTCACATATATATTCCATGCTCATGAGTGTTGTATATTTATTACAATATACAGCACTATCACCTCAACAGTAACTAATATTTACTAAAACCTAAAAGCATCCAACAGTAGAGTAGATAGAAGGGGTTTGCATATTATTGTGTATTTAATAATAATTGTTTATTTAAAATAATAATTATTAAAAATGTTATATATATATATATATATATATATATATATATATATATATATATATTATCGATTATGAAGAATTAGAACGAAAGAATTTTATTATTTACCACTTACATAGACAAAGTTAAATTTTTAAAATTTAACTAAAACATAACTACACAATTGAAATTACATCATAGGTAATAATTATCAATCATCTAGACAGATAATGTTGAGACGTCGTCTTGATTATTTAGGAATAATATTCCTTATAATATTATATTATTATTATTGATACAATATAATTTTAGAAATTCTCCATAAAAGTCAGAGAAACAGATTTTATATTTACTACTTGAATTATCTTGTCTCTCTGTTGTGTTACTATATTATTTTATATGAATATCTCATTTTTTTTCATCTCTTTTATTGAAACATACATATTTATAAGAAAGTTCCAGTAGATAATGAGATACTTGTTTGAAAATTATTTCACCCTTAAAAATATGGATCATTCCTCTCTTTCTTTCTCTCTCTCTCTCTCTCTATATATATATATATATTATTGATACTAGAGATCCAGTGGTGGTATTATCTTCCACCACAGACCCTTAAGAGTCCTCTTCTTAGTTTATTTCCACTAATAATGTAATAGTACATTTATAATTTCTTACGTTTATTTATACAATATCCACAAATTCCTAGTATATGTTTATATATTGAAACTTATATTTAACATATTAAACAAAATAGTTTTATATTAATTATATGAAAGTATATCTTTTAAACATATAAATATAAGTATAATACAATCAAAATAAAATATTTCCTAATATCCTACATTTATATTATTCATTAAATATTTTCATATATATATATATATATATATATATATATATATATATATAATATTTATAAGTTATTTCAAAAAATTATTAAATTAAAAACATCACAAATACTCGACACAGTTCTAAACACATCTCAAATTATGCTTGATCTAACACACCTAAAACTATGTTTGATCTTAAATGACAATCTAAATAGAATCTAGACTCATTACATTTTAAATTTAGGCCATCTACATCTCAGTTTTATAAATTACCAATTTCAACTACTTATTTTTAATATTTTTAAATTCTTTAACTATTATAATGTAAAATAATATTGAGTTAATATTTATTTTATAAACCACATACATGATTAGTGAAATAATATGTTTTAGACATATAAGACAAAAACATCTCCAATTACCTACAAAATAGCATAAGTAATTTTGATTAGTATAGAAAATAGTATAAGAAATTTTGTTTGTTTTTTGATTTCATGGCATCCGCAGTAGCACACCTTGTTAATTTCTAAAATGAAATATGGGTTCAACTCTCAGCTGCGGAATTTTTATTTTTGCTGAATGAAATCTTTTAATTCGGATAATGTTTTTTATTTCTATCAAACATCTTTTCCTTATTTTTTATCTTCATAAAATTTTTTAGTCTTAAAAAATATGTGAATTTTCATGTGATTTTGTTTGTATAAAAAACTAAATAACTTTGGTAAAATTTTAAATTAGATGAACTATTATATCTATAATTTAATTCAATGCTATACAAATCAATTTCAATCCACTCTAATGTTAGTATTATTTTTTCAAAAATGAAATCCTTTATGTAAATAAATATTTTTTTCTAGTAATCTCTAAAATATTCAACGGAAATATGCAATCCATTTTGACTAAAATAATTTTAGTTTGGATAATGTTTTTTATTTTTATCAATTGGTAACAAGTACGTGGGAATGTAAAGCCAAATAAGGATTTGAGATGCGGGAAGTTAAAATAATAATAAGAGTTTAGAGAGAATGTTAGGCAATGAGTAACGAACGATGAATGATCGAAGGAAAGTTGAATTTTGAACCAAACCTTTTAGCTAACGTCAAAGAAGTGAAAGTTTTTTAAATAGAATGTTTGGTTAGATCCGTATGTTTGAAGAAAATCATTTATATTTTGGTTGTAAAGGAACAAAATCCCATGTGCTTTTTCTCTCATATTTTCTAATTATGGACAAAATCCATTCTTCTCATATCGTTTAAGGAAACTTGAAAGCGATGGTATGTTCAACTACCCAAACCAATTTTGCTCCTATATTTATTAGTTAGTCTACAGTTGCACTTCAAATCTTATTTTCACCCATCACATCATCAATTTGTATATAGACCTATATTAACAATACCTAATATATTTGTTATTTTACATGATATTATTTAATTATTTTTATGACAAAAATCAACTTTTTTTCATATTTAAAATATGTTTAAAACTTAATTTTATTAGATTTTTATTAATAATTTATTATGAGAATTAGAAAAAGAATTTGATTACTAATTTATGGTATTTTGATTGAAGAATTTGAGTAGAAAAACATTAGATTAGAAGAAAGAGGATTGAAGCCTTGAAAAAGTGGGAGAAAGGAATAAATTTTAGACAAAAAAAAAATCAGGCCCGACTTAGCAAATTTGAACTCGACACAAGTGGACCCAAGAGCAAGGTCAGAGGCATATGTCAGGCACAAACTACACGGGCTCGACGTAGGTTGGACTTCAAAGCTTAGATCTACAACAGAACCGAGTGGCATCCGGTGCAGCTGATCTGAGTCGGGCACGAGCATCAAATTTGGAATTTTATTTAATAGTTGCTTGCACTAAGGTTTGTCATCATTGACTATTAGAGATCAAAAATCATTCTTGAAAGACATTATTAGGATTTCTTGTGGATTCTTCTTCGTATTCCACTGTTATTTGTTCTTTGTAAGGTTTAATATTCTCATGTCCATGAGAAGCTAAACTATCTATTGTTGGGGGTAGGTTAAACATTTCTGAACTTTCATATAATCGTTTTGCTTTTCATATTTACTTTTCTTCTTTCAATAAATCAATATTTTAATTTTGTGATTGTTGTTTATCGTGTTGATTCGTAACTTGATCACTGGTTTCTAAAGTGAAAATATCTTCTATAATCAAGAATTGAATTAAAATATTATATGAAAGTTTGTGTTTAGGACTAGAGTAATATTTGTTTGTTATATGAAGACTCTTGTGGATATTGCAAGATTTTATTTATATAACTGATCAAAAAATTGATAATTAATAGATAATCTTAGGTTAATCTGTTTCAGGAATTGAGAAGTATTGTTATCGAGTAAACATTGATTAGAAAAAGTAACGTTTTTGTATGTGAAAGTGAAGATTGAGAAGATATAACCTTCATAAGTTATTACTATTAATATTAAGTTCTTTTCTTGTATTTCAGTTGATGATAAAAAATATTTTATTTTCTACACTCAAAACCAAATTATAGAAATGTTTTTAATATAAATTTATTATAATTGTAATTATTATTTTATATTACACAAATCAATTAGAAAAAAATGATATTTTTATTATTTACTACATTTCAATTGTTACACTTGTCATTATTATAAAAAACCATATTATCAACATTAGATGAATATTCAAAAAATAAAGATAAAGAAAATGAAGAAACTAAGTTGCAAGCACGTCAACAAATATTTTCATATATATATTTATAAGTTATTTAAAAAAATTATTAGATTAAAAACATTACATCAAATATGCGATATAATTCTTATCACAGTTAAGATTATTTTTAATCTCAACCAATCTAAAATTATGTTTCATGTTGCTCTGAGCACGTCTTAACCTACATAGACTGACTACATTGTAGATTTAGGTTTTTACATATCAGACTTATACATTACAAGTTTCAACCCCTTGTTTTTAATATTTCTAGATTCTTTAACTATTAGATATGTAAAATGATATTTCCTTTTTTTATTTATTTTATAAATCCCATACATCTTTAGCAGAAATAATATGCTTTAGACAAATAAGACAAAAAAATTTCCACGTATTAGTTTGTATGAATTTACAAATTAAGTTATATTCGTATATAATTAGTCTGTGTGAATTTACAAATTAAGTTATATTAGTGGAAAACTCAAATGGCAAATTTTGAACCATTTTAATGAATTTACCTATAAAATACTATAAGTAACTGTGTTTGCTTTTTGTTTTCATGGCATCCGCAGTAGCACACCTGGTTAATTTCATTGTTGAAATCTGGGTTCAAAGCTGCGGAATTATTATTTAAGCTAAATAAAATCCTTTAGTTTATTTATATAAAATTTATTTTGACTTAAATATAATTTAGCTTGGATAATGTTTTTATTTATTTATGTTTTATCTTTACAAAATTTTAAAAATTGTTTTTAGTCTTAAAAAAATATGTGAATTTTCATGTGATTTTGTTTGTATAAAAACTAAATAACTTGGTCAATGAGATAAAATCAATTTCAATCCACTATAAGGTTAGTATTATTTTCTCTAAATGGAAATATGCAATCCATTTTGACTTAAATATATTTTAGTTTAGATAATATTTTTTTTTTATTTTTATCCGTTAATAGACACAATTGAGATAAACTATTATGGTTGATTCTCATTATTTTATTCAAATATATGTAGACTAATATGACTAGCTATTTCTAGAATAATGAGTTTAAATTTATATTAATAATCTTTGAATGCTTAATTCACAGTGATTATAATGATCATGATAATAATGAACTATATATTGAGACATTAAAAATTCAAATGATATATTATGCAGAGAATGAGTTAAATAAAAATTAGTTCATAATATACATTTAAAGTCTAGAGACCAATAAAATATGGTTGAAGTGACGTTGACAATTTTTAAAAAGCAAAACTTAAAAACATTAATTATGCGTCATGTATACATAGTATTTTGGTGTTATTAATCCATTAATACGACAAAAAGAAAGAGATAAAACCTTCACTCACTTGCAAACAAATCACTAGCATTTGATCACTTAGTCCATTAACCAATGAAAAGAAAGTTATAAACAACAGAATTTGGAATTGGTCGGATAGTTTTTCAGCACCCAATTGCACCCAATTGTACTTGGTGTGGCTCTTGGGACCTCTCTTCCTCAAAAGTCAAGGAAAACTTGTTTAATGTGTGATGAAACAACCCCAATACATTCTGATTTTTTTTTCAACAAAATATATTTAGAAATTGATGAAGTGGCTTTTGCTGTGTTGTAGCCTTTTGAGTGACTCTTAAAACTTAAATTTCTGGGTAAACAAATCATCCAATAGTAAAAACATAATTTTGCAATGTGAACAAGCTATAAGAAAGTTTAGGATTTATTTCTTCGCCACTCCCACCCCTCCTGCATTGAACTAAAATGGAAATTGTTTAGCATTTCCAATACACGATACAAATATCGAAAAAACAAGTGCAAAAAGTCAATAAGAACACATTGTTACCACTAACATATTCATATAATATTGTATATGTTGATCATTTTCTGAGGATTTATGTG
>Ga0209700_105002_pt1 | contig 23040 bp, 10 predicted proteins | sample SiratroredBW_FD_187528 | JGI IMG/M metagenome (GOLD analysis project Ga0209700, IMG submission 187528) | Root nodule microbial communities of legume samples collected from California, USA - Siratro red BW (SPAdes) (version 2) | ecosystem: Host-associated > Plants > Roots > Nodule | place: USA... | reverse complement strand
TTTTTGTTTTTTTTTTTTTTTTTCAATTCTGTTAAGTTATTTTTGTGTGACTTGTGGTTTATGTAGCATTTATATTATTGAATTCCATGGTACCATTTACGATTTTATAACATTTTCTATAAACAAATTTTATGAAAATTGGCTTAGGTCACTCATGGACCTTTTTTTTTTTTATATCTTGAACTGTTTTATGTAGCATTTGTATCATTGAAATCAAGGTACCATTTACAGGTTTATAATATTTTTTGAGAAGAAGTACGTTGGAAAAATAATTAATGAAAACTTGGTAAAGTAAATGACTTGTTGTCCTTTTTTTTTATCGATATTTGTATGATTATTTTTTTCAATCTTCACTATTTTTTTATAATATTTACGTTTTTTTTTACTATATTATTTTTTAATTTTTAGTCTTTATGTATGAAGTATTTTATTATTTAAAGAATAGTTAGTAATATAAAAAATAATAGAATATTATAGTTTTTTAGTGGGTTGAATTTGATATTTCAACCTCGATTGTTGGAACACTTCGATTGTTTGAACACTTTGCTTTTTAAGTGACATATATGTAAAATTACAAATAATACTTCGAACAATTTGGTTTTTTAATATTTTATTTCAGTTTTGATTTTGTTACATTTGAAAATGATTTTTTATTCATTTTTAAGATAGTATATGGTGTCTCAATTATACAACTAATTATCCACTTTGAAAACTTTATTTAATTTGTAGATCTAATTTATGATCAGGAGATTTGCAAATTGCAATAGTAACTATATGATAACAACTAATATTAGATTTGGTTGGATGGATACACTATATATAATTTACAATAAATTAACACAATATATATATATATATATAATATATACAATATATATAATATAAAATAAATAAAAACAATATATATATATATATATATATATATATATATATATAATTATACACATTTAACATTTTGACATATTAAGTTATCCCATGTGACTAAAAAAGGAACAATTTATATAATATGTCTACTTTTAAATAATTATTTTATTTTTTCTTTAAATATAAAAATTATAAAATCCTACCTATAATTAAATTCATATTTTAAAGGCTTTACACATATTAAAATTTTTGTGTTTGATTCAAATAAATTCAGAATATAAAAAATAAATTAAGTAATATTTAAAAAAGTATAATGAAATAAAATAGAAATAATATTTAAAAACTTAAAATAAATACATAAATAAATAAGAATAAAACCAATTTTAAATTTAAAAAATTGAAAAAGATATAAATTTAAGATAATAATGAAAAAATTTTATGACATAGTAATATTATATAAAACAAGAGAGGTAAGGTAGGAAGTGTCGTGCAAGTTAGACACTCCACCTTAAATAATCCTAATCCTATCCTCTTTTAAAATTTTTCTTTCTACGCTATATCTTTTTTTCTTTTTCCTTATTACGCTATATCTCTTTTTCTTTTTCTTTTTCCTTATTTTTTTCTATCAATTATTTAAACATTACAATTCATATTATTTGAGTTTAACTATTAAAAGATGAAGGATCAATGACGTTAATTTTTTAATATTAATGGAGTTATGTGAATTTTATTAATTTTTTTTATTTAAGATCATATACTGTTTTGCTTCATTTATTTTTATTCTTCTATTATCTAATTGATTTTCATTATGCCTTAATATGTTTTATTACTTTATTCTTATTATTTAATTTTCTTTCAATTATGTATTAGTCCTATGTATTAATTTATATTTATATTTTTTTCTAATTATATATTAGTTCTATATATTAATATGTTATTAAACTAATTTTCAGTTATGTATTAATCCTATATTACTTATAGTAATATATGGATCTTTCTATTCTGTTACATTTTTATTATTTAATTATTTATTAATAGTATTTTTAATTTTTTTATTTTTTATTATTTAATTTGTTTCTAGTGACATAATCTATTTCTTTTATGATCTTTTGTTTAAATTTTTTCTTGTGATACACATGTGCACATTTAATTATCTTTTAAATGTTTTCTTTATTTTTTATTATATTTTCTTATTTGGTATTATGAAAGATATTTTAAATATTATCTTTCCATTATAATAATAATAATAAACAACGAGTAAAATTAAATAATTATTCAATTAAACAAACTTTAATAAAAGGAAGTTAACTATATAACTTTCTATTATCTTAAAGTCACAATTTGGTACATAATAAAATAAAAGATAAAAACTATGGCGGGGTTTAATAGAATACTTATCAAATAGGTGAATATATGATAGTTCAGAATAACGTCCTAAACTAATATTCATACGCCAAATTAAAGACTATCAAATACTTGTTCAACATCGTCAAAGTTAAGTAATAAGTATATATCTTTTTTGTTTTTTAGACTGAAGAATGACTGATATTCTTGAGAAAACTAAATATGAGTGTACCAATTTTTTTGAAGAGAAATACTTAACTACTCAATCACATCTCAAGTGATTTTTGATGTTTATAGTAAATATTAGAAGTGAGATATGAATCTATATATTTGATAGAGTAAGATTGAGTTTTACAATTATAGGTTAAATCCTAATTTCACATTATTTGTTATTGTATATTAAGTTTATTAAAATTAATATTTGATGCTTAAAACGACTTCACTCTTTTCATGTGTTTCTTTCATTAAATCATTGTACATGATTTATTTTGTATAAACCTCTTACTCTTTTGATCTACATATGGTTAACCATTTCATACATGCTATTTTCTTTACTTTTGAGCCCCACCTCCACAAAAATTGTCTCTGTATTTTTTTAATTTCCTTTAATACAAGTTTTGGGACTTCAAAGAAAATAAGAGAAGAAGGGAAAGGGTAGTCATAGCAGATTTAATAAGACAAAGTTTACCTGTAAATGATAGTTGTCTTCCTTTTTATCACATCAATTTTTTCCTAATTTTATGTATCATGGTATCCCACATCTTTAACTTTCTAGGATTTTCCCGTATCTTAAAATATGTAAAAGGCATTGACATCTTTGTATAGTTTAAGATAACAAAAAAACAATTTAGGTGATCATTGTGAACCCCTATTCTTCCCAATTTATTATCATAGAAGATCACTTTGAGTCTTGATGCTACTTCAAAAAATTGCAAGAGACATTTTAAAGTCAAAACATTTTGAATTTTTATCTTCACATGTGAATAGCATGTCATATGCAAATGGCAACATATTTATTTCTATCTCTATTCTCTCAATTTTAACTCCTTATAACATATTTTTTTATCTTACCATTTTTACAAGTTCCTTTACCAAAATGAAAAAAAGGAACATGTAAAGGGATTATCTCATTTAAGTCCTTTTGATGCTCTAAATTCCTTTATGGGACTCCCATTAACAAAGATAGATATTGTTGTAGATTCTAGACAACCTCCTATCTAGATAATCCACTTCTCACAAAATCCTAGGCTTTCCAACATGTAATATATAAAGTCTACTTAACTAAATCATAAATTTTTTCATAGTCCACCTTCATAATCAAACAAATTTTCTTCTTAAGTCTTACCCTATTTTACACCATTTCATTTGCCACTATTATTTAACAATAATGGATAATCAAGCCACTATTACTGCCATACTATGAACTTCCTGTGTTCATGTGCTACACATTTTTTTTTTTGAAAAACTTTGTTTATGCAACTTTAAACTCGAATAAGTTTATGTTAGCCTCATCAAATTTTTTTAACCTCCGTTACTAGACTATACAACATCTATCTTGGGTTGGATAGCTTTGAAACCCTAAAATAGTTAAAATCGAGATTATGAGTAGAATCGTGAAAAACTCACAAAATCATAAATTGTGAAATCGTAACACTAATCGTATATTTTACTTTTGATATATATATATATATATATATATATACATATTTTTTATGAACAAATGAAATAAATAAATAAAATAAAAGAAAGTATTTGAGGGATGTTTCAAGAAAATAAAAGAAATAAGATATGCATACCTTAATTTGGTTTTATTTTAATTAAAATTAAAACATATTCAATTCAATCAAAAAGATGGGTGGTACACAAGAAAAAACTCTTATTTTTAATTGAGAATTTTTTTAACTTTAATTACATTAATTTTAATTAGATGGTGTTACAGTAATCAACACATGTAGCAACATAAAATTTAATTACATTAATTTTTAATTAAAATTAAGTTTGAACTTAATACACTCATCCAAGAAGGTGAATCCTTGGTGTAGGGAACAATATGGAAATAAAATCTTGTTGATCTGTACAATCTTGTTATCTTATAATAACTACCTTGACTAGCCCTCTAGTTCTCTATTACCATTAATAACATAAAGCACAAGTGGTGTCACCCAACACAGTGTCAATGCTTAATCCAGACATAGAAGACAACAACGCAAACCACATACTCAATTTGAACCACACCTTGCCCCAACCCATGTGTGACCATCGTAACTCCTTTATATAAGTCTTATAACCTACTAACTTCCTTGTAGATTCTCCTCTCTTCACCTACAACATCAGTAGCTCCTTGATGCTTGAACACCATGCATAGCCAAGATCGGTTGCACTAGTAAACTCAAAAGTACCTAGGTGCCCAAATCTATTATGCCTTAATATGTTTATAACCACGTGCGTTCATCAATCTACCCGTGAGCAACAAACCTAGAGCAAATCTCAATTTTGGCCGTTCCACAACCTCCATTTATATCTTGACAACAACCTTCATTTATAACTTGATAGATTGTATACATGTTCTAGAACTTAAGTACCAATTAGTACGAAAAAACATGCTTTTTACCCGTGCCCACACTTTAAGTTGAGCCAAATTGAAAATTTCTATTATATCCACTTTTCCATTCCTAAAATTTATTTTCTTTTTTTGGTTTTACGTGCATTAAACAATTGCTACCACATACATAACTGAATTTGATTAAGTTGCATTTAGGAATTTACATTCTTTTTGTGACACAAACAATGTGAAAGGTGGACATAGCATATCCATTGTTGTAACAATCAACATGGTACATCCACTTTGCATCAATAGTGTCTTAGAACTCATGTAAAATTGTTATCAATATTCATTCATTTATCAATCAAAAATATTTTACAATGACTACATAAATCAAATACAAATAATATGAGTTATTAAACAACGCTAAGATCACATACATATCAAAAAGATTTTATTTGAATAATTTAAATAGAAAAAATATTAAACCTTACGAGAAAAGTATGAACTTATTGAGTATCATAAATGAAATAAGTTAAATAGAATAAATACATTATGGTGGTGTCACATGGTGCTTTTCATGTGTTGACTTCTTATGATTAAAGGAAACAACATCCCGAAGAGAAAAGAGGAACGAGGGTGTTTCTATATATAGAGAGGAGACTTTGTATGATGAATTTCGTGTGAAGGAGTGACTTCACATGAAGGTGACACGTTACAAAGAGTTGTATCGAAGAGCAATGTTGTGAGTGTAAACGAGAAAAAGAAAAACAACTCTTATAAGATAAAAATAACGAAATATAATGAGACACATATATTGTATTCTAGCATTTTCTACCTAGTATACTATTTGAATATTTATTTACAAACATGTTGTCACATTATTTTTTATAATGATTTTGCAATTAAATATATACATATTATTTTTCATTTTCTAGTTATATCAATTCAATAATCTTAAAAATGCATGAAAATATCAATTTATTTATTTATTTATGAAAATTAACTAGTGTAACTATCTTAAAATTAGAGTAGAACTTAAGTGCCCAACATGAATAGCTTTCATTAAAAGAAAAATTAAAACCAATACACAAAGGCCAATTAACACCAGTAAAATTCTTGGAATAAGTTACACTTATTTAAAAACATCTTTTGAACAAATATCTTTATGGAAATTCAATTCTTACTTTTTTTTTTAAGCTCTTCTAGAAGTTGTCACCCTAAAGACAAAGATGAGAAAACAAAGTTTAACCATAAACTTCTTCTAGAAACGAACTAGTTAGCACTGTTTAAATACAAATTATATTTGAACTTTCATAGCTAACTCGTTTACTAATCAAGTATTTATTTCTAACGTGCAAAGTCATTGAGAGTGTGTAGGATAAGTATAATATATGGGTTGGAATTAGTACGTTACAACATTATTTACCAAAACATAGTTTCAATCTTTGTTCTTGCTAGAATTCAATTTAATAGAAAATAAAGTTTGAAGGAATGTGTGGGTAGCTATGGAAACAAAAATAACATAACTTTTAGGAACAATAAAATGGATGTAGAAGAGATAGATGTAGAGGAGATCTTTAATTTAGCCCAAATAAGTGCATGGAATAGATAACAAATATTTATCAATAAGTAAAGATTTCTTACTGAATGTCTTAATCCTGTTTCATCCATTAAGTTAATGAGGTGATATCATAGAGTAGATAGGAAAAAATCTCAATAGATATGAGACTTTAATGAGAAAGTGTTGAGTTTGTACCTACATACTAACATATGCATGACCAAAAACAAATAAGCAACCGTTTAAGGGAGGATATGGTGCAAAGCATGAATCATTATTTGCATATTCTGTTATGGAAAAACTGAATTCAGTCTACATCACCAACAGGTAGTATGCTTAGCTTTGAATACTCAACTATAAAGTAAAGCTCAGGGGAGAGGAGAGTTGAATAGGATGGTTGTAACATTACTCAAGTTTTTTGTTAGGTGTAAATAACGAGGTTAGAAAAAGATTTGTAAGTAGGGATTCTAACATAAAAGAAAATAGATAAAATTATCAATACTAGTGCAAAAGAGTGGCATTAATTAAGAAACAAGACAAAATTATGTACATGTTATGATCTATAAGAATATAGATGTATAAATTGAAACAAACACACATGATAAATTAAATTATATATAAAAATTAACATTGTATGATAGTTTATCTAGGTTGAGGTTAGAGGGTTAAATTTAAGAATCTATATTTGTATTTATATTTGTTTAATTTGATATTTTGTATATACTCGCTAAATGAGTTTAAGTAATTCATCTAATTTATATATTTATTGTTGCTGTTGAAAAAACTTAAAATTTTAAAACTAACTCATCAAGTGAACACAAATAATGGAGGGAAAATGAAAAGAAAAATTATTATTAAATTATATGTATTGTTAAAATCAAAACGACATATATATGAAATTTATTTTTTGAAACTTTCTAAATAATCATTCCAACTCTATATGATTGATGATCCAAGTTTTCAGTATTCTTTTCTTTATAAATGCAATCCTAACAACTAGATAATTACGTTCTTAATTTATATTCCTAAGAAAAAGTTCGATGCTACATCATTTATTTAACTTCCTCACTCTATTAAGAAACAAATATCAATAACCTATTTTATTATTTTTTTAACAGTAAAGAATATAATTAATGGGAATACTTAAGGAGTGTCTCAATCCTATTACATAAAGAAACAAAAGGAAACAAATCCAAAAAAAACCATCGTCAAGACAGCTAGAACGACAATTCCACAAATAACACTTATGACTTAAACTAGGTGTAAAAAATGAAGGCAAAACTTAACAGCATAAACCAATACACATAGAGCCTTGTTAAGAGAGACTCCATTTAACACTACAACACCCAACAATCAGCAAATAAGGCAAGAATATACTCTCAGACCCGTTCCACTGTAGTTCCATCCGACATACGGGCTTTAACATTGACTTGCTTGTGTTGTAGGATAGCCTTTTCACATCTGCACTGTCATTCGTAGACCAAGACACTATTGTCTTCTCGACTTGTTACTCCCCTGTTGATCTCAGGCACAAATTGCTTGCTGTACCACCTCTTTGCCAACATAATTATATCCTGCACAAAAAATAAAACACCACTCACACAACACAAACCCAACTCCAATCTCTAAAACGGCTACCTATACTGCAATAGAAGAGATAACCTAAGAGCCTTCCCCATTACACCCCTAAACATTTAAGTGTTTTCTAGACATGGTACATGACATAAACATCAATCCAAAAAAGAACAACTAATAGTCTTATATCTAAATTTAGTCCAAATCCAAGTTTTAAGTTATACTAAGACAAAAATTTCAGAATCATCAACAACCCACTATTAAAGTTATCATAATATATGATAACGTATTTTACCATAAAGTTATAATAATATATGATACACGTTATTAAATTTGATTTATCATAATATATCATACACATTATTAAACTTTATCTAACATTGATTCAGTCAGAGATTGGTGGTGACGCAGGTATCCCTAGAAGCCTCTTATGCAATAGCTATTTCATTGGCATGAATCATATAACAATCTATGCAACAGACCACATCATAAAAGAAAGTTTGTGTTACTTTCCTATGAACGAAATTTCCCAAGCAATTGGAGATATAATATTCACGATATTGATGCAGTGTGCAGGTGAGTGACGTGTCAAAGCAAACACGGCTTTGTAAGACTTTTTGATGATCAACCATAGCCAACAGCTTATATAACTTATATGCATACAAAAAAACAATATCACTAACTAATTAAAGAAACATCCAAAAGGAAATAAAGTAGTGTTATTGATAAATCAGATTATTTTATTAAGGATACAGTGACCATCAATTCCTTACAACCAGTAGTATGAAATTTCCTAATTAAGTTGCATGACCAAATAGAATATGCTTACCATGGCACATCAAAGTGAATGTTTAGTCAAAGAAATGTCAGTTTCTACGAAACCTAATTGTCCAACGACGTGTCTCCCATGGGATGCATAGCTGCTGTTGGTGCTGCCTATATTGACTTTGCTACTGATAGTAACAACTTTGTTGTTTGTCTATGATGCTTCTTCTACTCGGTTCATACACCCACTCTACAACTTATTTCCAGAATAAAATACTAGAGAAATATCCTTCTAACACCACCACCTTTTCAAACTTATCTACAATTACTTTTTAGAATAAAATATTATATTATAATAAAATAATAATCTATATTCAAGTTAAATTATATTTATCGGTGTCCGGGCTCATTCCTATAAAACCTTCAACGCATTCATTATCATCTATATACTGTTGTGTCTTTAATTTCTGGTTTCTTTGATCTTTCCCAAAAGACAACACATGAGTTTCGATTCAATGCCTGATCTTGTGAGACCCACATCTTTGGATCGTGCTTTCAGAGGTACTCAAGCAATTACCTTCAATATCTTCTATGTACAAGTAGGTAGCATAGCAATAGAAACCAACCCTCTGCATGCCTTTATTGCATTCAGTTTCTTTGCACTTATCGGTTTTATCCAAATAAGATATCCTGAAAATCCCTCCCCATTTCAGCTTCATCCAAAGACCACCATTCTCTCCATTGCTACCTTTCTTCTTTCTTGCCTGCCTTGTTGGGTAGGCTCAAGTTTGGTATTAGGGTTCGTCACTTTGAAACCTTCATGCACGTCTTTGGTTCACTCTCCTTGATTTCCTTGGTCTTGCTCTTGCTTCCTGACACCTGGGAGTCATTAGGGTTCATTGTGTACACATTTTGGTTTATCACTCTCATGCTCTTCATCATCAGAACCCGTTTGAGGGAAACATGGGTGCAGCATCAAATAAGAAGAAGGGTGGTTCGTCCACTGTTACCAACCACTTCATGGAATTTGAATTCGATTACTGATATATATGAAGACTCATAACTCTTTCAGAATTACCTATGTGATATATATAAAATATCCATATTAACATATTATTATAAAAATATTGTTGTTACATTATTATAATAAAATTATTAAATATCATTTCACTAATCTTCTTTCTGAATTAACTGCTTCACGCCGTATGTAGACTTCGATGAATGCTTCAAAAGTGTACATGTTTTATTTTTATAGCTGATTCCGCGTCTGTTTTTGAATTGTTTTAATTTCCTAGTGCATGTCTATTGTAGAGTGTTTGTTTTTCTTTTTATAGGGAAAATGGTAGGAAATTGCTATCCTCTAAATGGTTGTTCTTTGAAGTCATGTAACATTTACATATATGGGAGTTTGATGTGGAAGACATAGGAAATTTGATATTGGTTATATCATATTTTAAAAACATTTTCTTAGTGTTGTTGTTCTATTTTATTTTCTGAAATAAAAGTCAAATCAACAGTTTAAAGTGTATGTTGACTTCTCAGAGAATGGATATAATGATAAAGTTGTGTCGTCAGCTTTTTATTTTATTAAAATATTGAATTTAGATTACTAGATGTAGGAGAGATTCTTGAAGGAGACACTCCACATATTACACGACAGTGGCAGTCCAATGTTGGACCTTAAGAAACAACACAAATACAGACTCAGTATATATATTTTGGGACTTAAAAATCATCTGCACGTTATAAATTCGAGAACAAAAACAATCAATATTGGTTGCTTTTACTTTTACATGTTTAGGGATGGTTAAAGTATGAGATATTCCCAGTTAAGATTTGTGTTAGCTAAAAAAATTTAGATTTCATTTCTGCCGTTATGTTTGCTTTACTAACTTGATACATTACCATTAGATACATGTTGTAAAACTTTTCCAAGGACAAAATAATCAATAATATTTTAGAAAATAAAATTTAAAAGATACCTCAGCAACTACTCAGAAGAACCAAAAATTTCAGAAACCTAATATAAAACAAAAAATAAAAATTAGGGATTAAAATAAAGAAAAAAAATTTAGATATCAAAGGAATAGCTTAGAATTTATTTCAATGACAAGAGATATTGATAGAGTTGGTCCTTGCAATTTTTTTTTTATTATTATTATTAATTAAATAAGTAATTAAAAGAAGGGTTTTTCTTCTTACATCACTATTATTACTAACTGCACCCTCATAATAACTAAAAAGATTTAAATACCCTCCTATACTATACCACGTCACACTTTTGACACTCACACCACTATTGTTGGGCGCTATCGTCGTTGTACTTTCGTTGTCCACTGCATTATTCTTCACTACAATAAGAGGAAGAACAAAAAGAAGATATATGAATATTCTGTTTTAGAAAACTTATTTTGGAATCTATTTCATGTGTTTTAATTTTTTTTTATGGAAAACTTGTTTTGAAAGATATAATGTATGTTTTGAAAAACTTGTTTTAGAATACATTTCATGTGTTTTTGAAAGCATGTTCTAGAAATCTTATTACAGACAAAATTCCGTTTTAGAAATTATGTTTTAAGAATTCTAGAAAGCTTATTCCATAAGATTTTTTTAAACAGGTTATCTAGAAATCACTTTTATGAAGGTTAAAATGATCATTTTAAAAAAATTCTAATAAACTCATTTTTTAAATCTCAAGCATGAGTATATGAATTTTTTCGACTTTCACCATTTAATAATCTTTATTTATATTATTTCAACATACAAGTAGTATCAAAATATCTTCTTATTGATCAAATAATCAAAGAATGTACAATCTAACAATTTCAACATGGGTATCTTGTTTCTTGAAGATACTATTTCTTGACTACAATCACTTATTACAACATTTCATCATATATTTTTACTCATATAATTTCTTTCAAACTTATTCAAGACATCTCTACTCTTTCATAACCATTCACTTTAAATCCAGTGTCATCCTATTCACTCTTAATAAAACAAGTAATTACAATATAAATAACTAAATAAGAAATTATAATAATTCAAGAAAATGTACATATAATATGTATAAATCAAAGAAAGCCGAGAGACAAGAACAAAGTTGCATCCAACGCCAAAGCATTCTTCAAAAATGCGTTTGACGCCACAATCTCACGCTCGGTGCCATTCAACCCGCGAGAGTAACTACTCTTGAAATGTACCCAGCGCTACTGCATAATCTGATTTGTCTGTATCATTTCAAAATTCTTATTTTCATCAACTACTTCAATACCAATACTCATCCAATCAATTTCACATTTTTTCATTCAATTACTAACTATTAATAATTCCATTTTATAAAAGAATCAACTATCAACTTTATACTTTGCTCAAACAACACATATTTACGCCAATCACATTTAAACTTCTATCGTATCAAAACTAACAAGTAAGACAATCGATCTAACTTGTAGAAAAGTTGGACCATGGTAACCACATCACCCTCACATCCAGGTCTTCTAGCTTAGGGTTCTATTCATGTATAAAGACATGCACACTATAACTTTCCTTACCTGAATTGAAGGAGAAACACTTAAAGAGCTCCATTCCTAAAAAATAATAGGGATAACCTAACTTGTACCAGAGAGTCCTAATAAACTATCAGAATACATCACTAAAACCATGAATTAATAGAGACTAATCCTAAAGTCTCAAGGATCATATGCAATAGTCTAACCATAGGTAACTAGACAGGCCTGAAAACTAACCTAAGGATAAAGGACTGAATTTAACTTACTCAAATCAAAATCTAACTTACCCAAATCAAATTTCTGACCGGGTAATTATGGTCTTAATAGTACCACAAGTCTAATGGCGGGTCTTGATTGTCAGTCTGAAGACAGATGAGATCCGAATTATAGAGAAAAGTCAGAGAAAAAAAAGAAAATATAATTTAGAAAAATTGTGACTTTATAAAAACGAAATATAAATAACTAATTTTTCTTTTTATATGAACTTTTTATTTTAATAATAAAATATTTAAATGTCATTTTTTTTATAACACTTTTACTCCATAAATATTTTCTAGAATCTTACAAATAGCTTTCATTAAAAGAAAAATTAAAATCAATAAACAAGGGACAATTAACACCACTAAAATTCCTTGAATAAGTTACACGTATTAAGAACATCTTTCAAACAAATATCTTTGTGTAGATTCAATCCTTACTTTTTGTCGGCTCTTTTAGAATTTGTCACCCTAAAAATAAAGATGAAAGAATGAAGTTTAATAATAAAGTTAATGTAGAAATGAACTAGTTAGCACTATTTAAAGAAATACAAAGAATATTTAAACTTTAATAACAACTATGTAGTGTGTGGGATAAGTATGGTATGTGGTTGGAATCAGGACAATGCAACATTACTCACTAAAACACAATTTCAATCATTGTTCCTTGTTAGAATTCAATTCAAAAGAAAATAAATTTTGAAGCAATGTATGGATAGCTATTATTTAGAGTATATGGAAATAAAGAAATAACATAACTTTTACAAATCATAAGGTAGATGTAGAGGAGATTTTTAATTTAGATGTATGAATAGATAACAAACATACCTAGAAGTAAAGATTTCTTACTTAGGTTGGTGTCTTAATTCGTTTTGATCATTAAGCCAATGAGGTGATATTAGATAAGATAGAAAAAAGATCTCAATAAATTTGAGACCTTAATGAGAAAGTGTTGAGTTTGCACTTGTTTACTAACATACGCAGAACTATAAATAAATGAGTAATCATTCAGAGATTTCATTTTAGTTGTGAAAATAATTTTAATTTCAGTGATTACTATAATCATTATTTTGCAATCATCATATTTATGTTACTAAATCGATGACTAACTCTCTTATTTTATTTAGCGACCAAAATCAAATTAGTGACTCAAATAAATTTATGTTTGATGACTATTTCAGTTATTGTTCAACGACTAATATATTTGGATCACTAAATATAATGATCAAAATATTTTTTTATTAATTAACGACTAAATTAAATTATGGTTGCTATTTTAATAATAATTAATGACTATATTATTTTGATCACTAATTACAAATAATTTTAGTGACTAAATGGTTAATCCTTTTTTATTGTAGTGTCCCATAAAGTAATCATAATATATGATACACGTTATTAAACTTGATTGTCTAACATTGATAAATTTTGAGGCAGAGATTGTTGGTGGCACAGGTATCCCTATAAGCCTCTTATGCAATAGCTATTTCATTCATATGAATCATGTAACAATCTATGCAACAGACCACATCCTAAAAGAAAGTTTGTCTTACTTTCCTAAGATCAAACTTTCCTTAGCAACTGGAGATATAATATTCACGATGTTGATGAAATGTGCATGTGACTCGCGACGTGTCAAAGCAAACGCCGCTTTGCAAGACTTTTTGATGATCAACCATAGCCAACTGCTTATATAGATTATATGTATATCAACGAAAAAGAATAAACATCCAAAAGAAATAAAGAAGTGATCTTCTGCTTAAAAAAAAAATTGATAAATCAGATTATTTAATCAACTATACTGAGACCATTAACCCTTTACATCCAATATCAGTAGCATGAAATTTCATAAATAAGTAGCATGATCAAATAGAATATACTTATCATAGTGAATGTTTAGTCAAAAACTGCGGCGATATAGCACAAAAGGGCTTTTCCCGAAATTTCAGCTTCTACAAAACTTAATTGTCCAAAAACATGGATGCTGCTGCTGCATATATTGACTTTGTTACTGATAGTCACAACCCAACATTTGTGGGTTGTCTATGATGCTTGATACACTGGGTTCCATTCCTATAAAATCTTCAACCCATTCCTTATTATTCATCTATATACCCTCTTCTCTATCTTTAAGTTCTGGCTTCTTTGAGCTGTCCTCAAAAACAACACATGAATTTCAATTCAGTGCCTGATCTTGTGTGGCCAAGACCCACATCTTTGGATCGTGCTTTCAGAGGTACTCAAGCAATTACCTTCAATATCTTTTATGTACAAGTAGGTAGCATAGCCTTAGAAACCAACCCTCTCCATGCCTTTGTTGCATTCAGTTTCTTTGCACTTCTTGGTTTTATCCAGATAAGATATCCGGAAAATCCCTCCCCATTTCAGCATCATCCAAAGACTACCATGTTCTCTATTGTTACCTTTCTTCTTTATTGCTTGAGCTTGTTGGGTAGGCTCAAGTTTGGTATTAGGTTCATCACTTTGACACCCTCATGCACGTCTTTGGTTCACTCAGTTTGATTTCGTTGATCTTGCTCTTGCTTCCTGACACTTGGGACTCATTAGGTTTCGTTGTGTACACATTTTGGTTCATCACTCTCTTGCTCTTCATCATCAGAACCCGTTTAAGGGAAACATGGGTGCAGCTTCAACAAATAAGAAGAAGGGTGGTTCGTCCACTGTTACTAACCACTTCATGGGATTTGAATTATAATACTGATACATGAAGACTCCCATAACAATGAGAGTTACCTCTGTGATATACGTGCGTGTGTGTCTATATATAATATAATATTTTACTTTTTTACTAAAATATACTATTATCATATTATTATAAAAATATTGTTGTTATATTATTATAATAAAATTATTAAATATCATTTCACCAATCTTCTTCTCTGAATTAACTGCTTCATCCCATATGATGTCGTTGATCGCTTCAAAAGTGTACCTGTTTTTATAGCTGATTCAGTGTCTGTTGTTGCATTATTTTAATTTCTTAGTGCATGTCTATTGTTGGGTGCTTTTTTTTCATTTCATATGGAAAAGGATAGGAAATGGATATCGTCTAAAGTTATTTTATTTTATTTTATTTTTTGTGTAAAATGGTTGTCCTGTGAAGTCATGTAACATTTACATGCATATTAATTATACGGGAGTTTGATGTGAAAAACATAGAAAAGTTGATATTGGTTATGTCTTATTTAAAAACATTTTCTTAGTGTAGTGTTGCTCTATTTTATTTTCTGAAATAAAAGTCAACACAGTTTTCCCTTAAACAATCAGTTTAAGGAGAGTACGTTGACTTGTCAGATAATGAAGGAACCATATATAATAACAAAGTTGTTTCGTCGGCTTTTTATTTTATTAAAATATTAAATTTAGATTACTAGATTTTGGGGAGATTCTTTGTGGAGACATTCCACATATTACACAACAGTGGCAGTCCACCAATGTTGGATCTTAAAAAACAACACAAATAAAGTCTCTCTCTATATATATATATATTTGGGACTTGAAAATCATCTTCACATTATAAATTCTTTAAGAAAACATAAAAGGTCAATTGGTTGCTTTTAGGGATGGTTCACATATGTAATATTCCCAGCTAAGATTTCTGTTAACTAAAAAAACATAGATTTCATTTCTACCATTATGTTTGCTTTACTGACTTTGATACATTACCATAAGATACAAAACAACTGGTAAAACTTTTCCAAGAACAAAAAGAATCAATAATATTTTAGAAAATAAAATTTAAAAGATATTTTAGCAACTACTCAGAAAAACCAACAAATTTTCAGAAACCTAATATAAAACAAAAAATTTAGGAATGAAAATAAAGAAAATTTTTTAGAGATTGCATGTTGTTATTATTACTATTATTTTTACTTAAATCTTTTTTTCTTTCTTTACCACCACCATTATTATTATTATTATTGTATTCCCATAATAATTTAAAACACTTAAACACCGTCCTTGACTACATCATATCATTATTGTTGTCGTTATTACTCTTACAACTTCGTCACATCACCGTTGCACCTCCATTGTTTGTTTAGTGTACCAACTCCACTGTATTAAGAGAAAGAAGAAGAGAAAGAAGAAGAGAGAACTCTTAAAGTTATTATTTATGTTCTAAAAAGCTTCTTCCATAAATTTTGTTTTAGAAAACTCGTCCCTAAACATGTTTCATCATTTCGGAATATTTAAAAAAAAAAAAAAACTCATTCTAAAAGGTATCATATATATATATATATATATATATATATATATATATATATATATATATATATATATATATATATATATATTCTAAAAAGCTTGTGTCAAAATATATTTATATACTTTTGGGAAAAATTGTTCTAGAAATCATGTTTTAAAAATTCTGAAAAGCTTTTTCCAAAAGATTTTTGAAATAGGTAATCCATAAATTACTTTTACGAAGGTTATAATGGTTTGAAAATTGTGAGGGTGAAGTTAGACGTTATGGGTACTGGAAGAGAAAGCCTTTAAAAGGATTTAAGATATTCCAGCCAATTACTTATATTTTCAAGGGGCAGTTGCTTTTTGCATCACATAAAATTCTGACAAGTACAAGAATGAGAAAGTGGGATGTCTCCTCCACGTTTCTTTTTTGTTGTTTGTCCCGACTTTATGTTTCTTCTTTGTTGTTTGTCCCGAATTTTTCTGTTGTAGTGTTTTTTTATTGAAGCTTTCTTGTTATATTTTCTCACGTTCTTGCCTTCTTACTCATGACCTTTTTTCTCGGTATTTTGTGATTGGGTTTGGTGAGTGTTGTTTGTGAGTTTGATGAAATACATTTTACCAAGATCAGTCATGTCAAACTCAAACTGCATTGAGTGTTTAAGCTCTTCGCATATAGTCCAACTATTTCCAATAAATATTAAATCATCCACATACAAGCTTACTATCAAAATATTGCCTCTAACCTATTTTGTGAACAAAGTGTGTTCACTGGTGCATCGTGTAAACTGTTCTTTGGCAAAGTATACTTCAATCTTACTATACCAGGCTTGTGGAGCCTGTTTGAGCCAGTATAGAGCTTTCCTTAGCTTGTATACTTGTCCTTCTCTGCCTTCTTTGATAAACCCAGCAGGTTAGTGAACGTAAATATTTTCTTGAATTTCACCATGCAAGAAGGCACTTTTGATGTCAAGCTAAAACACTTCCCAGGCATTATGAGCAGCTACTGCTAACACTCTCATTGTGTCAAGTCTAGCAACTGGAGCAAAGACTTCTATATAGTTGATTCCATACTTCTGAGCATACCCTTTGGCAACTAATCGGGCTTTATACTTCTTTATTTGTCCTCTTTCATTGAGCTTTGTTTTGAAAACCCATTTTACACCTATGGGTGTCACGTTTTTAGGTGGGTCAACAAGTTCCCACGTATTGTTTCTTACTATTGCTTTCATCTCAGAGTCTATGGCCTCCTTCCATTTCTGACTCGTATTGTCTTCTTCAAAGGTTTGCGGATCTTCAGAACTAGTTGTCAGCATTGCTAGCAAGTTCTCTTCTTCTGCAAACAAATTGGTTTCATAATCTGTCATCCATACAGATTGTCTTCGAGTTCTTGTTGCCCTCCCTTCAACTGGAAGAGTAGGAGATGCAGAATCAACAACTGTTTCATGCGATTCTGAGTCAAGGTTGCTACCTCTAGCTGCTTCATGTAGAAGTGTAGAATCAGTGTTGTCATTCCCTTCCTCATCTTGGCTTTCTAAATCGAGTGCAGAAGGTGAACTCTCGGTTGCATCCTCGTGCCAACTCCACCCTTTGTCTTCTTCAAATATGACATCTCTGCTTATAATGACCGTCTTTGACATAAGATCAAAAAGCTTGTAAGCTTTAGTTTTATCACTCACTCCCAAGAGAACACATGTGTGACTCTTGTTATTTAATTTGCATCTTCTTTGATCTGGAATATGAACATGTGCAACACATCCAAATATCCGAAAGTAATCAACTCGAGGCTTTATTCCACTCCATACCTCTTCTGGAGTGCCATAACTTACTGTAGTAGTTGGACTGTGATTTTGAACATGGACACACCATCGCACTGCTTCAGGCCAAAAAGATTTGGGAACTTGCTTTTCATGAAGCACTGCTCATACTGCATTCATGATAGTGCGATTCTTACGCTCTGCAACTCCATTCTGTTGAGGAGTGTAAGCTGCTGTCAGTTGCCTGGAGATACCCTGATGAGTGCAGAAATCTGTAAACTCTTTGGATGTGAATTCCCCTCCTCTGTCAGTTCTCAGACAAACAATAGGAGTTCCAGCTTCCTTTTCAACAAACGCTTTGAAATTCTTGAATGTTTTGAAGGCTTCAGATTTCTCATGCAAAAAATAAACCCACGTTTGACGAGAATAATCATCAACAAAACTCATAATATACCTTTTGTGACTGTTGGAGGCAGGTGAGATAGGTCCACAAACATCAGCATGAACTAGCTGTAATTTAGTTGATGCGCGCCAAGAGCTTGATTTGGGTATACTCTCACGGTGTTGTTTGGCAACAAGACATGTAGTGCATACAACTGTGGAAGTTTTCAGTGAGGGTAGTCTAATTACTATTTTCTTTTGTGCGAGTGTATTGAGTCCTCTAAAATTGTGATGGCCAAATCGTCTATGCCACAGTTGAGTTTCCTTTTCTGAGATGTCTTCCGCTTGCAAACACTGAGAATGTTGAGAACACATTGATGCTGACAAATAGAACATGTGGTTCCCTTGCAAACACTGAGAATGTTGAGAACACATTGATGCTGACAAATAGAACATGTGGTTCCCTTGCATGGTAGTATGAATCACCAATCCTCGGTCTGTATGAAATATTTTGCATACCCCATGTTGGATTAGAATGGTAAGCCCTTTTCTTGAAGTTGTCCCAAACTTAAGAGATTTGTTTTGAGTTTTGGAATGTAATAAACATCTAAAATAAAATGAGCAATATTATTGATCTGAACCCGAATGTTTCCTTTGGAAGCTACCTCCAGTGTAGTATCATTGCCAAGTTTGACAGTTCTATAGAGTCTTTCTTCATGTATTTCTGTAAACTAGAGTTTATTTCCCATCATATGATTACTGTACCCAGAATCAAGAAACCAATTCCCCATCTGAACAAAATGATTCTCCTCTTCATATGCTACCAGCAGAATCTCATCTTCACCTTCAGCTGCCTCTTCAAACGTTGTATAATGAGCTTGTTTTGTAACACCAGGGCATTCATACTGAAAATGGCCTAGCTTATAACATTGAAAACATTCAATGAGTGCCTTGTTGAAAGACTGTCTTCCACGACCTCCTCTTCCACGCCCACGATTTTCACAGCCACCACCACGACTTGTTCCTGCTCTATCATCATACATGACTTTCAGAACTTGTTCCTCTGGTTGTTCATGAACAAGTAGACTGCTACGGAGTTCATCAAGACTCAAGTTGTTCAAGTCATTGGACTCCTCAATAGAACATACTACATAGTTGAAGTTTGTGGTCAAAGATCTGAGTATCTTGCTAACCAATGTGTTGGAATCCATTACTTCACCATTTGATTTCATTTTGTTAACGATACTGAGTGTACGCCCGAGATAGTTGTCAATCTTTTCCCCGTCCTTCATCGCCAGTAGCTCAAACTCACGTCGAAGAGCTTGGAGTTGAGCATGTTTAACCCTTGTTGAACCTTGATACTTCTGTTGCATAGATTTCTAGATTGCTTGTGATGTGCTTTTGTCCAAGATGGTTTCAAGAATTTTGCAATCAATAGCCTGAAACAAGAAAAATTTCACCTTTAGATCCTTTAGTTGTGCCTCAGATACACTTCTTCGTTGTGCCTCGGTGGATGTTGCACTAAGCGTAGGTATTCCATCTTCCACGAGCTGCCACAATTCTTTACTGTGTAGGAAATTTTCCATAATCATAGACCAAAAATCATAGTGCCCATCAAACCTTGGGATGGCTGGTTGAACAAACTTTTCTGAGATAGTCATGGTGTTGCACTCTGAAACTAGATGCTCTTTTCACTCACCCCTGATCAGGCCCCTTGCGGAGCTCTAATACCAATTGTTTAAACAAAATGTACACAAAAGCATAGAAATGCACACTTTCATCCAATAACAAGCATGACTTTATAGGCCTGTACAAATTGAATTTGACTCTTAAAATAGAAATAACAAAATGGCAATAATTTAGGCCAGTCCTATAAACTAGACTGTTTATTGACCTATTAAAAAAATAACTAACATATTTATAGGTGGTAAACTACAATTAGTTACGGTGGTTAGTAGCAATGTTTCGAGTGAGAGTTCATCATCAATGTAAGTGAGTGTGGGTGAAGTTTTCTATTTACTTCCCAAAAATGAAATTTCAAATCATTCACCACCATCACATGAAGCATCTTCAACTTTTAAGAGAGGTCTCTCTAATGATCTGTACTCCACTACACCGTCATTTCAAAATAATAATGCCAAAGATAATTCTAATATTTTAAAAAATTACAATTTGTATGGTACATGGTATAGGAAGCAACGCTTGCAAGAATTCAAATTGGTCTACAAATCTGCTTTGACTTGCTTTCTGCACTCCATCATTCACAGAAAAGGATATAAGTACCCCTCTGAATATGTAAAAGGGTTGTGATTTTCGGTAGTCACTAGGCTCGTCAGAGGAGGTGGTCAATTGTGGAAGGTAAAGCAGTGTCATCCCTTTTATAGGTAGATTGTCGTCTCATTGCATTTTTTTTACAAATGGTGAAATTTTATTTTGATTTGAGTTGGATTTGATTTAGGGTTAGTTTAGGTCGAATTGTAGTAAAAAATTTGGTTAAATTTGTGTTTGGTGTTGTTGAGAAGATGATTTGTGACGGTTTAGGTTGAAAGGCTTCGGTCTAATCTACGACGATTGGAGGTATAAATTAAATTGTAGGTTTGTTATTTTTTTTTTCATTTCATAAAGCTGATTTTGGAAATCTTCTGAAAAGTCTTTTTTTTAGAACAAAATACAACACTTTAGAAAATACTTTTCGGAATAAAAAAATTATGGAAAGCCCTTCCCAAAATACATTTTCTTACTTTCCAATCACCTTTTGGAATGAAATTATCTCTCCCCATTGACTTTAAGAAAATCCTTTTCGAAATATATTTTTTTAACTTTTGAAAAACCCTTTTCGAAATATCCATTTTAAAATACACCCTACACCTCCAATTCTAGTCAAGGGCAGAATTGAGATTTTGAAAATTTGATAAGTTACGGAAAGCATTTGATGAGATGCAGAAAACAATTGCCATCATCTGTTTTGTAGAAATGGACCGAAAAATAGCAGGCCCATTTTTATGGGCTTAAAACAAACTAAGGTTATGTGGACCGCTGTGCATCTACATATGATCAACATGGGATATGTATCAGATATTACTATTCAATAAGTGCACTTTAAGATTTAAAATTATAAGCGAAAACATTAAAAATTAAAAGTGTAAGACAAAAATATTATTTCAACAAGAATTGAATTACCAATATTAATTTGTTTCTGAAATATTAATGTTTTTCCTTTTAAAAGTGAAACTTTTATTCTGAAGAATATATATGTGCTCTTATTTTTTTATAAAAATACGGAATACAATATATCTCAAATAGTCTCTTCAAATTCATTTTTCTAAACTGCAAATGATCTTTGAGTTTAATGTTAACATTATTTTGTTTTAAATAGGCTCTAGATAGTTCCAGTGTCATCATTTGAGTTCTTCAATGGTTCAGGTACAAATGAAGATAGTGAACATGTTACATTGAATATTAACTAAGGTACTAATGAAGACGGTGAACATGGTACGTTAAATATTAACGAATGGTTCTGATCTGAAATTGTTAACTTTTTTAGGAAAATGATTGTTTGAGACTTTCACTCTTTTCATACTTTCATTTAACAACCAATAATATCATTATTTTATTTTAGAATTTTGTTTATATTTATTTTTATTAGTTAAATATAATTTTTAGCATTAGAATGAGTTGTTAAGTAAAAATATAAGAAAAAGGTGGATGTCAAGCACCTCTTCACACCGTAACACGATGATTTATCTAGAATCTTTTATAAAAAAAATATTATTTGACACTTACTTTCTTTTCTCATATATCTATTTTACAATTATTTTAAATGATAAAATATTATACTTAATTAATAAAAGTAAATATAAATAATAGTTTAAAATAAAATAATAATATTTACGATTGTTATAAAATATGATAAGTGTTAAATTATCATGTTTCTTTCTTATAATTAGATTTGCATCTAGCAATATAAGTGTGAAATAATACCAAAAGTGTTAGACTTCCTTTTTTAAGTCTTCTTAAAAAAGTCTAGTCTTTACTTCTTTTCCATTTTACCTTTGCTTTCTTTCCGGTAGTTGAGACGTCCGTGAGAATTTTTCATTAATCTGGTTGAATTATTAGATTAAAATAATCAAGAAAGATTTTTACATTTTATATAAGACTCCATTATTTGATTATCAAAATTTTAGCTTCAACTAATCATAGAGGATGTTACATTATTCCAAATAAATATTTCTCATAAGAGTTTTTTTTTTTTTTTTTTTTTAAATTCATTTTT
>Ga0209700_105001_pt1 | contig 23040 bp, 8 predicted proteins | sample SiratroredBW_FD_187528 | JGI IMG/M metagenome (GOLD analysis project Ga0209700, IMG submission 187528) | Root nodule microbial communities of legume samples collected from California, USA - Siratro red BW (SPAdes) (version 2) | ecosystem: Host-associated > Plants > Roots > Nodule | place: USA... | reverse complement strand
ATATAGAGTATATATATATATATATATATATATATATATATATATATATATATATTTGTTCAATTAGGGAAAAACCTTATTAGAATGTAAATTGAAAGTAGATGGTAAGTGAATAAGAGTAATTCATAGAATGGTTATGTTTTAGAATTGATTTTGGAAGTATGTAAACAATAAAGGTTCTTAAATTGATTCTATGATTGATTTTCAAATGGAAGAAATTGTTGGAGAAACTTATAGGTAGTTTAATAAAAAGTGATGAATTGAAGTGGTAATTAAGTTTAGAATGAGAAAAGCTCAAGTTATCTAGGATGGTAAGTGTATTATGCAATAGGAGTTTTGAATTATGCAATGTGTCGGGTGCAATTCGAGAGCAGTGCTCTCAGGTGTGACTTATGCTGGGCATAATTCTAAGGAGGGTGCTCTCGGGTTGGGGTTGCATCGGGCTCGACTTTATTTTGGTTTCTACTTTGCATGTGTATGAATTTGGATTGGGTGAATTGTCTTTTACTTAAAAACCATGTTGATTTATTTTATAGTAGAGATTGTTCTAAATGAGTGATTAATTTCTAAGTGAAAGTTGGGATTGAATAATATTCATGATTATGCAATTCTTGATATATTTAAAATTGAAATTGAAAAGTGAATGAATAAATGAGTGGATAGTATAAGTATATGATATGATATGTTAAAGTGTGATTGATGTGGTCATGATCAAGACATAGTATTTTTAGGAAAGAAAATATCGTGTCTAGGTCAATTAGGATATGTATTGTCGAAGGATCTGCTCAATAAAGAGGTATCCTGACTCTACTAGTAATAAGAACCAAATAGACTGGTGAGAATCGAAGGAGGTTAAGACTGAGTGACTGTAGTTTAAAATATAATTAGTTAGAAAAGACTCAGGGGACTAACCTTGTCATAAAATATTGTTGATCTTGATTTAGGAGTTGTGTGGATTCACAGTTTGAAGTTGTATGACAGGTACATATCTCTGAGTCTATTCAATGCACGAGTCTTTCGGAAGTAGAGTCAATTATTCTTACCTAATGACTTCATAGATATGTTTGTAGAATGTGTTAATAAGATGAGGTACTTGAATGAATACTTGTTGGTATGGTTGAAATATTTTGTTATATGGTTAGTGATAGTGAATGATAAAGTTTTAAAATTGTTAGCTTACCCTATTTTTTACTTGTTTTGTATGTCCAGTTTTTATATGTGATGATCGTGTGTTACACAGAAACAAATAATGTTATAAATGTACATGTGAAAAATGCTCTTGATTGAGCAACCTTTAGTTTTAAGTTATTTTGAAAAATATTTGAATATGTATATGTTGTAAATATTGTTTAGATCCATATAAAGCAGGATATATTTTTATTTTAAAAAAAATTATATATATTATATATATATATATATATATATATATATATATATATATATATATATATTACTTATTTTAGTGTATTTAATATTAAAATTTTGAGGTTCACACAATATGATCATAAAATTGTGCATGAGATGACTTCACTAATAAAATAAGCTTCATTCATAAGGGAAGAAAAATAATTATATCATTTTACACCTCAAGTGAGGAAAGATGAATTAAAATTAAAAAAAATGATTGATGAAGAGATGATTAATTTAATATTACTATTATTATTAATAATAAAAATTATAATCACAATAATAATACTAATAGTCATAATAAAAATACTAATAAACATATTAGAACAATAAAATTGATATGGTCTAATAGTAAAATAAGTTATATATTTAAATATTAGACTTGAATTCCATTTAAAACAGGTTGTCAATAGTACTAATAATTTTAATAATAATAGTTAAAATGATATTAAAAATTTCATTACATATATATTCACTAGTGTTCTAAAATATTTTAGTGTCACATAAATGTAAAAATATTTGGGAATGCTGAATATAATAAAATTATTTATATTTTATAAATTAATTTACATATGAAAAAAGGAAGAGATTTTTTTTTTTCTGATGAGAGGGGGTGGTGGGAAATGTATGAGTTCTTTCCTCATCAAACCCATAGCTCACCTTAAATGTCAAATATACTTGAGATTGATAAAAACATTTAACAAAATCTAAAATATAGTATTTTACATTTTAATATATATATATATATATATATATATATATATATATATATAATACTTTTGTGAAAAAATTATGGACTAGATACATTAGGCTCAAACAGGGGTGGCTTAAAGGCCAAGCAGCTAAAGCAACCGCCTGATAAAGGCCTCAAAAAAATTTAATATGTTTTAGGCCTCAAGGTCTCAAAAAAATTTAATATTTACATTTTATAAAAAATATTTAATTTTAAAATTATACTAACAAAATTTTAATTAAAAGTTTAAATATTTTAACTGACTTTAAGTTTACATTGATGCTAGAAATATTATTTAAGGACTTTAAATTTATATTAGTACTATAAATACTATTTAATGAATAATATTATTGAAACTTTCTTATAATAAATTAATAATATTTAAAAAAAATTGAAGAGTCAAGGAATCTTTCCTATTAAAACTTTCTAATTTATCTCTTTCCTATATTCCAACGGATTGATATCATCTCTTTATATGTCCTATTATTGTCTCACTCTTTCACTTCTCTCATTCTTTCTTCACTTATCTTTTTTTCTTCCTCTATCTCTTTGTTCCTTCTATAATATCATTTTTTTTTCAACTTGTTTTCAATTTCAAATTTCTTTCATTTCATATCTCATCATTCTATACTGTGTATTTATATACTTGTCTTTACTTGGAGACTTTGAGCAGTAGATTGATTGAGGAAGAGTTTGTGTTCACTTTGGCTCCTTTTGAGTGCATCAATATTAGGTAAAAATAATATGAGATTGATCAATTAATCCCATTTTTTTATTTTTCATTATTATTTAATTAATCTTAAAATAATTTGTACAGATTCAAGGAAGAGAATTTAGAAGTTACAAATTATATTTAAAGGCATACCAAAAAACAGGATCAATTAGGTTTTATCTTTTTAACTTAGACTTATTTATATTTCAGTGTGATATTTATTATAATTTTTAATTTATATAAAAATATACAAATATGACAACTAGAAAATTTGAATCAGGATATTCAAAACTTCAAAAAAAAGAAGACTTGAAATTACCTAGAGCTGCATCTTTCTTTGGAGTGTTACATGTAACGTATCTATACTTTATTTTCTTCTTCTACAAAAGGATGGAAAATTTTACAAAATCATATACATAACTTAACTCTTAAATCATTGTCACAAACATGTTGGAAAAGTCGGGTTGAAAGTGTGAAAGCTGTAAGATTTCAAGCTCCACAAATAAGAGATGCTTTATTTGAATTAGTTGAAACTAATGATGATCTAAAATAAAAAGTAAAGCTCAGTGTTTAGCGACTTATGAACTTGAAAATTTTGAATTTTTGTTAGGCATGACTATTTAGTATGATATATTATTTGCAATTAACTCAGTTAGTAAAAATTTACAATCAAAAGATATGTTTATTAATATGGCCATTGAACAATTAAAATGTCTTCTTTCATTTTTTGAAACACATAGAGAAAATAGATTTGAAAATGTATTTATTTTTGCCAAAGAAATTCCTTCTGAAATGGATGTAGAGCCTAAGTAATTTGATGAAAATATTGAGAATGAAGTTATTAAATCACTTCAAGAGTCATTTAAAATTGATTATTTTTTATATATTATAGATAAAGCAATTACCACACTCCTAAATAGATTTGAACAATTTAAAATATATGAAGATATTTTTGGTTTTTTATTTAGTATTAAAAATTTAAAGTTATTGGGTTGTGTACATTTGAAAGAAAAATGCTTAAACCTTGCAAAATATTTGAAACATGATAATTTATTGGATCTTGATGACTTAGATTTATTTTCAGAATTAAATATCTTAAAGGAGATTATAGGATTAGAAAATGATAAACCAATTGACATTCTTAATTATATAAAAAGAATAAATTCTTTTCCAAATACATATATAGCATATAGAATAATGTTAACAATTTCAGTATCAGTTGCTTTAGCTGAAAGAAGTTTTTCAAAACTTAAACTAATAAAATCTTATTTAAGATCAACAATGTCTCAACAAAGATTAAACATATTAGCTTTATTGTCTATTGAAAAATATTTTTTTAAATAAAATTAATTATGATAATTTAATAGATAATTTTACATCACAAAAAGCTAAAAAAATAAATTTTAGATTACAATATCATAATTTTAATTATTTTATTAATTTAAAAAAGACTTCATTTTTTTTATTGGCTTTAGGCCTCCTGAAATCTTGAACCGGCACTGGCTCAAATAAAATATAATTAATATGATAATATTGATACAAATGTTAATAGTTTAAATCCTTTACCCATTGACATTAATGACTAATTAAATTAGAATAATTTTAAGTGATGGCTTATTAAGTTTTTTATTTTGATTATGTAAGTACATCAAAAAATAACGAACCATCAATTTAGCTCCTCAAAAAATGATCTTTTCTTTTCAAAAGTTCTTAAAATAATGAATTATATAAATATATAGTTTCTAAATTATTGAATATTGATTAATGTAATCTCTAAATTAGTATTTTTATTAATATTTAAGGATAGTTTGAATTATTTTCAGTGTAGGGAGATAATTTAATAAGTTTTTATACTTTTTCAGTAATTATTTATTTAATTTCTTTCAGTTAAGACTACCTTTTACTTCACTTGCCGAGCTTCTTTGTTTAATAAAATAATCACTTGAACATATTTAGGTAAACTTATTAAAGAACATTAAAACATAAACAGCAAAGCAAATCGATATGGTAGAATATTTTTAATTTAAAAATATTTTTTTATTAAAAACAAGCACATAAATTTCTTTATATAAAAATCACTTAAAAATATTTTCATAACAATAACTTTTTTTAGTACAGACCCGATAGATAATATACATATTTGTTTCTAATATAATTTATTCCTCACTAAAAATAGTATCTTCAATCTTCAAGTCTTGAACTACTCATATTAGCTTATATTATCCAATAAATATAAGTTGATACTATTTATATTAACGTTGGTTTTTGTAAAGATTATTATTCTGTATGGACAAAATTGATGATTTATTCTTAAAAAAATATGAAAATTATTTGGAAAAGAACAGATATTTGAGGTTTGAGCATTAAAGATGAAAGAGTAGACATGATCACTCAATCCAATCCATCACTATCATGAGCAATTTTGAATTAACACAAAAGTGACGTTATAACTAAAACCATTGTTAATTACAAGTGGGTGTGTATGTGTGTGAAAAGCTTTCATTGATGGATGCAATGGCAACATGACACATCATGCTCGCATTTTGAGAACACACAATACAAAACAGCCTTTACATCAAATCAATCTGCATGCCTCTTCATCTCCTCTCCCATGCATTGCTTTATTGCATTACACATACTTCAACATCTTATTTTCTATACTTTAATTTTGTTCTATCATTTTTAACCACTCTTATCTTCTTGTGAACTCTTCTGTTTAATTTGGCTCTTCTTTCTTAAATATAGGATAAAATCTTTGTTTTGTTTGGAGGTGGGAACATGTAACCAAAGTTTATTTTCTTTTTCTCTAAATTGGTCGAGAAATGAGAGTTGAAAACCAAATCACCCATCTTTTATTTGATTACAACTAATTATATTAAATGAATATGTTATATCCGTGTAATATATAATGTAATGATAAACAGAAAAAGGGTAAAATAAAAAAGTTTATCACTACAATAACGTTTTCTTTTACGATCTATATAGACAACGGCCAACAAGCATTAAACAAACATCAACATATATTTTAAGACAAACCAAGAAAAAAAAAAAACGACTCTTTAAGAAATATTTTAGAGATGTTAAATTTTTTTTATCGATAGACAAAAATTTGAAAATATCAAATATATGAACATACCACTGAACTTCACACTGTTGATACATCCATTAATTAGCCGAAATTAGACATATATGAATTATTTTAAATTTGAAATAAAACTTTCATTAGAAAAGTACTATCTGATACTCTAAAATTGCTCAAAAAATATTTTAATTGATTTTTTAAGTAAGTTAACCTTAAAAATAAAATAAATATATTATTTTCTCTAATAAAATAATAAATATTATTATATGAATTTCTTAATATTTCTTAAAATTGCTATCTTCAAAATAAAGTGAGAACAAATTTCCTAACCATCATGTGACTAGAATTATAAAAAATAATACACGAAGTTGGAGATATATCCTAAAATAAAGAATGAAAAAAAATAAAAAAGTGTTATTTATTACTTTGCTCAAAGCTGAAGACAAAAGATATAAATACATATGAAACTTATGAGACAAGTATAAGCTTTTTTTTCAGCTTTTAATATTCATCTCATGGGTACTTGTACATATCAGATAAGAAAGAAAGCTTAGAAGACAAAGGTATTTGGTTTCAAATACATCAAATAAATAATAAAATAGGGGTGCTAAATAGGTTGATATAAAATTAAATTAACTTAGTATATTTTACTTTTTTTTTTTGGTGAATTAGAAATTTATAACCCCTGACTTGATGTGGGTCTGTAAATTATACGGGTTGACTTTCTTATACGTTTTGTTTTTCAATTTATAGAAATACAATCAAAATATTTACCCATTTCATCAAATGTTATTATAAGTCAAAATATCAATTTATGTAATTAAACAAATAAATAAAATAAATATTTAAACTATTTAAATATTATTTAACAACATTTTAATATTTAAAAAAATTAAATGATCAACTAACATAATTAAAAATAATAAAAATAAAAGTAATTAAAAACTGATATAGGATTATTGTTAGTGAATTACTAGTTAAACTCATCTTCAACATGGCTTGAATCCATTTAACCTAGATGCTAAGTGAATTTAACTGAATTTTATATTGTTTTTAAACTCAATTTGACTCCAATTCGTCTTGGATAGAATTGATTTTCTGTGGACTCGTTTTGACAGCTCTATAATAAAATATATTATTATTTTTTTACTCAAACGAGTGAAAAGTCAAAAACATCTTTTAACGTTGCTAAAATTCTGAAAAGGCAAAGGCAAGACGACATTTGTTTATAGTTTGATGGTTTCTCGAAAGTGATGTTAAATGCAAGAAGAAGTTTGTGAAGGAAAGCAGTGTTTGTGAAGTGTAACAGTGAATCCCGAAAAAAGCAAAAAATTGTGGCCATCATTTTCTCCAATCAGGGTTGGCTAACCCCTTTCAGGCTTTCTTTCTGCATCGCATCCCAACCTTTTTCCCTTGGAACTCACGGTTCCTCCGTTACGTCCCTCTCCACACACACCTTCGTTTTGTCAACCCAATACGGGTCGACCCGATTACCCATACTAAAACAACTTTGCTTGCTTTACTTTTTCTTCTCCCATTTTCATTTTCTTTTTCTACTTTGGGATTGTAAAAACTTGTAATTTTGGTCACTCTCTCAAATGTGTTTGTTTTGTTAGAGCATCTTGGACATATAGATTTTCTAGATGAAGTCTCATTACAAGATGCTAATGTGATAGGTTGATGTCTTAAAAAGTAAAAACTGAATACGAATAAGAATTTGTTTTTCAATATCAATAATCATGTTGGAGGAAAAATAATTTCTCAAAAATTTGAATGTGTGATATTATAAAGAAAATGTCATTATTAAAGTACGGTGAGATATATTTAAAATAATAGAATAAGATTCTACGAGTTTGTTATGAAATCCTTGAGTGGTTAATCCTCTTAAAATCAATGTATTGAAGTATGATGTCTTTGGCAACTGCAAAATGGTTTTGACCTAAAAAATAATAAATAATTAAAAGGGAAGAGTGATTATAAGTTATTTTTATTTAAATTTTAATAAGATGAGATTTTTAATGTATTAGAACAAGTGAAATTTACATTTTTAGTTTAATTGAACTCTAGATTATATTTTTATTTGAAATGCATTAAAAAATTTAATTATATGTATACGGAGAAATAAAATTATACTAGCGCGATTTTTACTGAATATTCCATCATTTAATATTTTTTAATTAGATTATATTTTTAAAATGCACCATTAAATTAAAATCACATAGATTATTTAATATCTTATATATATATATATATACGAAAATTGATATAATATATATTTTACAATGCAATAAAATATAAATTATTTGATGTTCTTATTATTGATGTTCATCTTTAATAAAATTTGACGTAAACAAACATGGATAAAATTACGATTTGACATGATAACATTCACCTTTTTTATATAGAGTTATTTACAATATAAAATTACACCAAAAGAAATGCCAATATTTGAAAGTAAGAAAATTGAAAAAAAAAAAAAAACTCTAATACATCTCTTAATAATTTTAGTTTATATTTAGAAAGTTACATGTGATCTAAGTAATGATTTAAAGTCACAGTAATTTTTACATTTAAAAAATTATTGAATGTTTTGGAGAAATATTTAAAATTTTCTTAATTTCAAAATTAATATAAAAGCGCCTTATAATTTAACCGAAATTGAATGCTTTATAAGACAACTCAGAAACTCACTGTGGATAGGGGGACACACGCGTTCGTTGATATGCTTCATCACACGTGATTGATGGACGTAGACTGAACCTCCTGGTTTAATCCCATGAACCGGAATGCGACCCTAACCGGTTGAGTTCTTTCTAGAAGAAAAACAAATTAGCATTGAAAAGGCCCTCTAGCAAATTTCCTGAAATGTTTGTTTTTTTCTTTATTTAAACCAATATCAATTTTTACCAACTGTATTTATTATTATCGAGGTCGAGATGGTGTATCTTCATTTATTTTTTAGTGCTGCTGAAATATTCTATAGATGTAGAAGGAAAAGTTTGATTGTGGATTAAGAGTGATATGCATGTGAAATATATTCTAACGTTCAAATATTTTAATAATTGTAACTAATAAATATTATTAAAAAGATGTTTTATATTTATAAAATGAACATATTTATTAAGTTTAAGTGATTTTTTCTAATGTTAAGTGATTCTTAAATTTCAGTAATAAAATTTGTTTTTAATAATTTAGGGTTTATTTGAAATAGTGAATGAAAATGAGAGCGTAGATGAAATACGTAGAAAGTTATCAAATCAAGAAATAAAAAAATAATATATTATAAAAAAATGAGAAGTAAGGACGGAGTAGTTTTTTTTTCTCAATCAAGCGAAGATTTGTGAAGAAATGAGAGAGTGTATAATAAAATAATAATAAATTTAATGACATTATAAAATAATAATAATATATTAATAAAAAATATTAATAATAATTTTATAAAATTATAATAAAATAAGATGATTATTAATAATATTAATGTTAAAAAATAAAAGTAATAATAAAATTATAAAATCATAAATAATATTTATAATAATAAAAATAATAAAATTTTAAAATGATAATAAAAATAATAAGAATAAAATTATAATAATAATAATAATAATAAAAATAAAATTATAAAATAATATTATTAATAATAATTTATTTTTTATTTTAATTTTAATTTTAAAATAACTTATACTTTTATAATTCTATCAATTAAAATAATAATAAATTTATTAATTACACTCAATAAATTAATTATATTTAATCTTGAATTAATTTTAAATAAAATTTCATTTATTAAAAAAATTATTTTATCAATCACATTTATCAAATCACTCACAAATTTTTATAGACTTTCCTTCATTTCTCACTATCTATCTCTTAATCTAAACAACTCAACTTTCTCAACAATTTCATCTCAAATCCACTTCCTCAAATTCATCACCTCATCCAAACAAAGCCTTAGATTTAGATCATACATGTACCACACTTTAATCTCTTAATCTAAATAATTATAACTTTAAGTAAGTGAAATATATCTAGTTCATTGATCGAGCTCATCTCAGTGTATCTAGTAAGTGATTTTTAGGTCCGAAAGTTCAATGAGGACCTTTTCGATAGTTGGTGTTTTTGAAATAAATATTTCTCTCCTAGACTTTTTTTGTCTGAGGTCTTCTTGGATGAGTTCTTCCTATTGTATATTAGCTCCCTATGCTTGAGAAAGTATGGCTTCGGAGAGTCATGACAGTGAGACAGGTAGGGTAAGTTTTTTTTTCTAACAAGAAGTGGTAGTTTACCTATACCTTTTTGAGAAATATGAACGTTCTTATGGTGATCGTCAGATGCAAAGAGATATAACTGTTGAAGAAGGGCTGTAATGATTCTTCTAGCTATAAATAATTAGTAGGTTCCTTGTACAAGACCACATTGGTCCCTTCAAGGTTCGAGTAGTGGCTAGGTGTAGTGAATTTGTTGTGTTACCAAGTCAATAATGTCTTCCTCCTCTAGCATTTTGAGTCTTCAGGTGAGTGGTTGTCTACTGTTGGCAAGGAGTCATCGATTTATGGAAAAGGACTAAGCTTGAGGTCCAAGACTAGTTTTTGTGCCAAGGTGATGTTTTTGGAAAGATGTGTGATCTCACCACTGAGCTAGCGAGACTATCCTTCCTCTCCGGTCGAGTAATGAGTGGGTGGATTCACGAGTAACACAATATTTTTCAAAGTATAGGTGGGCATTTGTAGTTTATCCCTTTGCAACAAGTGTCTCCATTTTGACGAAGGCTACCAAGGTTGGAATTATTTCTATTGAGCAATGTAGTGTTATTAACAACGTTTGTCATGATAGAGAAGGTTCTCCTAATGAATTCTTTTACGTGTATGCGTGCATGTTTACGGATATCAACATGTTCTTTTCCTTAGACAAGTTCACTATAGATGTGTAACAAGTTTTGAATGTTGCGCCAATACTATTTCATCTCAAAAATTGAGTTTCCTTGCAAGATTTTCATTTAATTTGTGATATATATCACTTGAGACATTCTCCTCATGTATTTTTGAATTTTTATAGTACTCGAGCCTCAGATCCCATTGGATGGTTATCCTTTGTCGGTCAACCGAGTACTTGTCTATTTGCTCAATACATGTCGTCATATAAGAGCTTTAAGGACAAATTCTTTAAGGTGATGGTGGAGTCGTCAATGTAGAGAATCTTGTTATAATGGTGAAAAATTCTTATTTCCATCTCATTGGACTATAAACCCCGTCCAATACAATAATTGGCGGAGGTCAATGATGATTGTCAAGGACAATAAAGTCTAATAGGTCTTAGATAAGTTTTTACAATAATTACCCACCTGAAAGATCCTTGTCATTTACCTTTCACCATATTGTTGTGTAAATGTTTATTGTATGTGTTATTTTCCTTTTATGAGTTTTTGTTAAATTTGCAAATGGTTCTGTGCATTTTAGGTGTTACGACAACCACCACACCCAACTTCAAGCAAGTGTTTTGGCAGTTGAGGCTACAATGTGGAAAGGCCACCAAGAAGGGTGTAAAGAATGTCGGGGGTCATTATCATTGTGTCCTTCTACCTAAGTTGTTTTCTAACCAGATTTGCTCCCTCCCTACATTGAAAAGAAAAAAAAAACGTAAGAGAAGGTAGAAGTCCTAAAAAAGGCATTCCTCACTAACGCATTCCCCTAAGCGGGTCTGACCTTCTACCTCTGAGATGGAAACCAACTTGGTTGCGTTTCTTCTTGGTGGAAACTTCCAACTGACCAAAGAGGTTAACATTACTATTACGTCTATTGAGAAGGAAATAGTGACATTCACATCTACTGAAGACCTAGTGGTTACTTGTGTGGTACTATAGGCTTGAGATTTCTGATTACATGATTTCTTAGTGTTAAGGCCGTTGAAAGGATTCCCTGCCAAGGTGCAAAAGTTAAAGGATGAGCTTACTGAGTCTTTTAGTTCTCTTACTACAGTCTTGGAGTCTAATGTTGTTTTGGCTGAGAAGGTCAAAAAGGTGGAAATAGAGAGGGATGAACTTGCCTTTGAAAGGTTTTCTTGGAGGATCTGATGCCTTCTCTCAGAGATTAAGGAAAAATAGCTCTCAGCTAAAATGAGGAGCTTAGAGCAAAGCTTGATGAATATGACCTTGGCCCAAAGCAAAGCCAACGTTGATAAAGTTAAAGTCGAGGGCAAGTTAGTTGAAGTTTCAATAACATGGCCTTGGTCTTCATGGGAAAGGTTTCAACTAAGTAGTTCATCAGACCATATTTTTTATAACGTCCTAGTTGATGGCAACAAATTTGACATCAATAAGAATGTATACCAGAGTGAGTTAATTGCGGTCAATAATGTCCCGAATGTTGATGTCAAGGAGAACCCAACTGAGGGAGATGAAGTGGCTATTGAAGACTTTCCAGAGGATCGTAGAGACGGTAAAGATGAAATGACTTGGCTTCTTTTGATGATTTCTTTTGTATGTAGAATTTTTTCCTAGTTATGATTTTTTGATTAATGCTATGTTTTTCTTTGTAACATTTTATACTCAATGAATGTTCCCTTTTTGGAATAATATAAGTCGCTATGAACAAATTCTCTGGCTGAAACAACAATTACTTGATTTTTGGACTTCAACAGGATAAGGTACCCCTAAAGTGTGAAAATACAAGTGCCATAAATTTAACCAAAAACCTAATCCAACACTAACGATAAAAGAATATTGAAATAAGATATCATTTCATTAGAGATTGTATATGTAAAGGTGATTGTGAAACAAAAATTATTGACACTATTAATCTACTATTTCATCTATTCAACAAATCATTGGCAATAGATAGGTTCAATTATTTAAGAAATGAGCTTAGTATCATTGACTACACCAAATTGTATCATAATTACGTCTCACCTTTTGCTAGTGTAATAAATTTGTTCATATATGTAGATTATAAATATTCATAATAATTGTAGTACATATTGTTTTAATAAATTTCATGTTGTTATATTTTAACAGGTAAACTTGTTGCAATAATTGATTAAATGTTTGATTCAAAAATCCTATTTTTCTATTTCTTCTTTATTTTAATTGTTTCGTTTATCGAATTAATATATTAAATAAAGATATTCCAGTTTTTTAAAATATATCTCCCAATTTTAATAGATTACCACAAATTTCCATTAATGTGTGCACTTTCTATCTTTTTGCACTATAATTTAGTGATTGATTATGGTACACATAATAATTGTTTTAACACTTGTTTTAATGTGATTGGATATCAATAATGACATCTTTGATTGGGTCAATTTTATTTGATTAAAACTTTTATTTCCTATAAAGAAAAGGAATCTTTGTACCTTGTAATTGCAATTTAAGTTATCAAAATCAAAACTATCAAGTAGTGACAAATTTATGATTTCCTCACCTACTTATTCATAATTACATTTAAACGAACTAAAATAAGAATATATATAATTGCTCTTGACTGCAATGTGTTGCATCACTTTGTTTTAATTTTGTTGAGTGTCAAACTGTCTCAACACTATGTCATCCTCGACCACGCCACCTAGGAAAAGAACCAAGTCCATTGGATGAGGTGAAAGAAAAAGTCCACTCTATGGTGAACCTTTAGTGTCAACACCATCTCCTTCCTCTCTTTATACTAGGGATGGTCGTCTCGAAACCTAGTTTATTGGTGATAAAAAAAGGTTAATTTTTTTTCTTCAAGAAATGAGTAGAAAATAGGTAAATGTTCCTAAGGTACTTAAGTTTTCTTGGTTGAAAGATGAAAAATGCAGAGGGTTGAGAAAGTTGCTGCAACATAAATGCTTTTAAACCTTTCTTGAACTGTCTAGTAAGGTTTGTTTAGACTTAGTGAATGTATTCTATCAAACCTCATATTTGAAGGTGTTGTTCTCAAAAATCTCAAGTGAAAGGTGTAGTATTGAGATTACTCTAAGTGTTTGCAAAGAAGTTACTGGTTTGAAGTATGAAGGGGTTCAAGTCAACAAAGGCAACACAAGTGTTGCTGGGAACTTCAACAAAGTTCAATATTTTAGGAGCTATTTAAAGAAACCTATTGCATCCATTAAGGGTTCCATCTGAGTGGACTTAAGCTTGAAGAAAGACTACTGGCTTTTATCATATAATGGCAGCTTACACCAAAGGAGAGTAACATGCTTTACCAAGTGAAAGGGATCTTGTTCTTATATATAGTATTCAAAATATGATCAAAGTTAACTAGATCTATGTGATAAATGATTGTATATTAAAATCCAAGAGTTTACCAGATTGTCATTTTCCCTATGTTGTCCTTGAATCCAAGATTTTGCATCACTTTGGAGTGACTATAAATGATGAACTCTCGGAGGTGATTAAAGGTACAAATGATATCACCAATGTTGTTCACAGACATTTATTAGGATTGACGATAACTGGACTGTAAAGGATGATGATGAACCCGTTGTTCCTGATGCCACTACTCAACTTGAAACTAAAGTTGAATCAAGCAACACTAAAGAGGATGATCCTATAATCACATATATTATTCCTTATATTCCTTATTAGATCGTGGTCCTCCTCTCTCCCAGGTTGAGTAGTTACTACTAGCACACATGGGTTCTATGGCTATTGATTAAAGAAATCATCATGAGTTCTTGATGTAAGGTTTCAACGCTTGGATAACTATATTGAAGGGATTCAATATCAACTTGCGGAACTATAGTTTGATAGTAGAAATTAAACATATCTTCTTGCATTAACTGGTATTAGCTTTCATTTTCCAGTTCATGTGTGTATTTCTACACTTTGTTTGGTTGCTTGTTTTTGTCGTTGTTTACTTTTTTTATGTATTGGAACATTGTGCGTTGTTTTATGATACTTAACTTGATCCTTTTCTTTATCTTTTCAATTTGATGAAGTCAAAGGGGGAGAAATACTCCACAGTTACATACATTTTTTTGCTGCAGGATCATTTATTTATTTATTTATTGCAGAATTTTGTCTCCTATCAACACACATTAGACCATTCACAAGAGACCGTCTTCATTATATTAAATGGAGGTCATGGTTGTCTTCATCAAATTGGAGGAGTTTGTTGTGTTTGTGGTGTATTTGATGAATCCAAAATCTTACTTGAGGAATTTAAAGACTAGATTTGATCATGAAGACTTAGATGTGTTTTTAGGGGTGTTGTGTTGATCAAGATCCATTTTAAGTTTCTCTTACATGCTTTGATCTTCTAATTACAGTAAGAAAGCGTTTTAAACTAAATTAGAGTTTGTCTTAGTGATAAGATGTATTTTAATTTATTAAAAGATGTTTTCAATATTTTAAAATGTTATTATCTTGGTTTAGAATAATTGCAAAAAGTACTTTAATCGATTATGTTATAGTTTGATCGATTAGAATCACTTAAAACTATGAACAATTATAAGGTTTATATTTTAATATTTTAAAATGAGTTTTTAATAAATTGATTTTTTGTAAGCTCTGACGAGGCTTTGAACTCTTTTATTTTAATATGTTAAACCATCGAATTAATTAATTAATTTTACGAGTAGGGGAAATTAATATATTAAAACATAATTTTAATGCATTAAAATTGACAGTTTAAAACTTATATAATTTTGTCATTTTGAATTCATTTTACATGAGATCAAAACCTGAGTTTAAAAAAACATTTTTCACTATTGAGAGAGTTATAATTGAGTTGAAAACTATTCTTGTAGCTTCCATTGTGTAAATACAAGATCAAAACCATGTTCTAAGAAGAAATATAGTTCTTCAAGTGCTTAAATCATTTTTTTGGTGTGCTTAATATGTTTCAAGCGATATTGTTTTACTTTTTGTATTTGTTTTTGTGTTCTTTAGCTATTTTTGGATAGGGTGGGTTTCCAGATTCAGTGTAGTAACAAGGTGTTCTAGGTGAGAGAACCAATCTTGTAGGTTAAAGAGTTGGTTTTCTGAGTATATTTACTTTTATTGTATTGGTTGTGTGTTTGTAAAACTTTGATTTTAGTGTGAGTTTGGTTGATGTAGCTAAGTAATTGGATGTAACTCTTTGATAGAGTGAATCAGTATAAAATTGATTGTGTCTCTCTGTTTCAACTTTGTAACGTATTCTTGTTTCTTGTACGATCTTGGTTCTGTATAATCTTGCAAGCAACCTAAATCCTGAAATTATTGTATCTAATAAAGATATCATTATAGTTTTTGAAAAATTTGAGATAACTCATTTCACCCTCTCTTGAACTTAACCCTTTTAATCTAAAAAATTTATCTTCAAAAATTAATTATCCATTAATAAAAAAAAATGAAAATGAGAGAAGAAGAAATGAAAATTACGAAAATGAGAGAAAAATAGATAAAAAGACAATTTATGAAACTAAAATATTGAACAAGTGATTTTTGTCTCTATGTTTATAGAACATTTAAACTATGTATATGCTTTCTAATATGAAGTAAACATGAATATAAGTGTAAGTTCCGATTAGGTCCTAAGCCTAACTTCAAAAGTCTAAACTAAAACAAGAAAAATTGATTTAGTTTAAGTTCGTAGACAAAATTTAACAGATATGTCTCAACTTAAAAAATCATATAAAAATATCATAAGACTCCAAATTCAACAAACCATATATTCATTTTAAAGTCTCATAAATTTAAAATTCAATTCAATTACAATCAACCAAAAATAATATTTATAAAAAATTATAACTGAAATAGTAAGAAAATATTATATTATACAAAGATGTGAAATTAAAAGAAATATGTACAATAAATCTAAGTTATTACTACTACAAAAATAATTTAAAAACTAAAAATAAAATATTAAAATTAATTTTAATATATAATAAAATTATTAATATGTACACAAAATATATATTATCGTCTCTCTATTTATAAATTTTTAAATTCAATTAATAAAATATTCATACTTTATTCTATTAAAATCACTTCTACTCTTAGATATAATTTACCAGTTCTTTATATTAAAACTATTTTTTTATTTCTCAAAATTTACTGAAAGCTATAAATTTGATGATTTTCACCTTTTTTAATATAGTGGAAATATTCTCTCTAGCCTCTCATATAAGAAAAAAAAAAAAACTAGTGCATGCTTTTGATCCTCTCAGTAAAGTAATACGAAACCCGTTTTGTTTTATTGATTTTTAATTTTTATACACTTAATTTACTATGAAATATGTTAATCAGATGTATATCCATTTTTTCATATAAGTGGATATATTTATTGACTTAGTTGAAAATAATTATCTTTAAGTTATGTGTTGCTTTGTTAAATATTATTTATTCTTAAATTAATTAACTTTTGTACATTATTAATTACAATTAACTAAATTTTACTTATAAGTATCAAATTTGCGTCAATTCACCATAGGTTAAACAAAAAATTGGTTAATTTAACCTGGTCTACTTTAAAATAAACTAAAAAAAATCAATTTGGTTGAGTCTATATGGAATTAATGAGTTAAAAGAATTGATTCATAATTTTATATAAAATAGTAAACTTAAGAAATGCAATAACCTAGCATCAATACCTGTATATTTTTAGGAAGCTAAGGAATAGGTAATAATGTAAAGCGTAAATAAAGCAAATAAATTTGGGATCAAATTTGAAACTTAAACAAATAAACTTTAATTTTATTTATTGATTTATTTATTGCATATAAGTGGATGAATCCTAACTTGGAATTGTTTATCTAGTAGATTAAGAATTAAGTGAGTTGGGTTAAATTTAAATTATGTAAACTGATTTCTGTTAGCACAATCCCACTCTAATATGAAATGTGACATATTAACTCATACTTTTTTAAGTCAATTGAATAACTTTATTTTTATTATTCATGAAAATTTTAAGATTTATTTCTTAGATCAACAACCTAATCATTTTCTTTTCATACTCATAGCATTTTTTTTTTTCACAAACACTGAGGAGTAAATAATGAGAAAACAGATGGGCAAAAGAAAAAGACAAGGAGGCGCGTGCATCGAGGAAACGCGTGACAACAGGATTAGGTCACCCTCCGCCGCCCTCCGGCAGCGGCTTTTGGGGTTTCGCGTAAGAGAGAGCAGAGAGGGGGCACACTTTATAATGAGCAATAATTATAGTAAGAATGAATCAATAAAAAAAAAAATAATAATAATAAATAAATTGACGTAGGTCTTACTCCAAGTTTCTAATAATAATAATAATAATAATAATAATAATAATAATAATAATAATGTAAAGTAGGGCTCTGACGTGTCAGATTTAGCGTCTCTGAAATGGGTCCATGGGCGCCGTCTGATTCAAAGATTGGGTGGACACAGATATGTTTATGCTTATGCAACTGACTATAGTAGTTGTACTAATAATGTACGTACATTCAATCTGAACACAAGAAAAGTTGAATTTTCAATGCACGACTAAGTTCAATTAAAAGGTATATAAACTTTTTAGTAATACATAACGGCTATATTTTATAAACTTAAAATAATTTTTCTAAAATGTTAGTTTTTATATTTTATTTTATATTTTTCACGATTTATTTTAACCTCTGAACTATTTTCATTATTTATGATCGTATTTAAATTTTATACTTAAAAGATACTTTAGCCATTACATTAAAAAACGGAATGAAAATATGACACAGGTTTAAGTATACGCTAATTTAGTTGATTAAAATTTAGTTGATGTTATTATAAAGCTGATAAATCCATTCTAATTATTGGTCTCTTCATGATCTTTTGTTTATTCAATTTCTATTGCTTTTTGTACTTATTAATGTTTTTGAAGTTTTTGATATGCGAAAGGATTCTAGTAAATATTTTAACGTCCATGTTAGTAATTAGTATGAGTAATATAGAAAATTCACATGAGAGAATATATATGTGAGAGAATATATATGTGTTTAAGATATTGTACTTCTACTTGTAAGATTTCAAACGAGTCTTCTTTTTACTAATTAGGAGTCTAGGTTTATATAAATTTAATTATTTTTTTAATTTTAGTTAGGTCAATAATTATCGTGTGTCTAATCCATGTTAATCTATCTTGAATGAGTGTCGTGGTAAAAAAATGTTGTTCCATCAACCCATAATCATATTTTAGATTGTCGAATACTTAGAGACATGTTTTTATTTAGTATTAAAATACACCCGATGAAAGTATAATAACTAAAATTAAAATATTTTTTAAAATAAAATTTAAAAAGTCACTACAAAAAATTATTGATTTTTCTAAATATGGAAGTACAAATTTATATCTATATATAAATTTTTATTTACCTCCTAATATTTCTTTGCAAATTAGAATTTTTATATAAATTTATATTATTTACATATTTGTTAATAGGTAGACATAAATTAATTATTCATAGAAATAATTAATATGAAATTTAAATGACATATATATATATATATATATATATATATATATATATATATATAATTTTGGAAAAAGAAACCATAATACTTACTTCATCCCACCTCCAAAATGAAGTTGCTCCACCACAACTTCAAAATATAATGATCTAACCTCCAACTCCAATGATCTAACTTCTTGGAACCCTCACCACCCATGAGACCCATTGTTACTAATTGCAACCTTCAGTGTCACGACCTTCGCCTTTTTTACTAGTATCCTCATCCATCTTGATCAGGAAATTTCATCCCAACGTTGCTTTCAAAGCCCTAATCCTTATGTTTCCTTTTAAATATATTGTTTGTTTGGTTTGGGACTTCAAGGGGTTGAGAAAAAAGATTCAACTTTGCTGGCCTTGAGAAGTATTGAGAAAGTCACAATCACAAATTCGTTTAATATTGCTTTCGTGGATTTACCTGGTTTTGGTTGTGAATTAACATGCTTTAAACGATAACATGAATTTAATATGGTAGTGGGGTGAAACTAATGGTTGTTGTAATCTTAAAATCTTTTATTGAGATATTGGTAGTATAGTTGTTAAGACCAAAAGGATAATTGTCTAAATACATTAGACTATCTTTATGTGAAAAAAATTGATAATTACACATACAAAAAGTATTTGTATTGTTCCATAAATTATCTAAAACTTTATAATATTTGTTTTATAAATTTTATAATTCTAAAACAAAATTGTAATTCATACCGTAAGCTAGTTAATATGTTTACTATAATTTCAATTAATGATAAAAAAAAACATATAATTCAGTTATAATGGTAAATCCTTAGAAAATTTTAGTATACTTTAATGATTTTTATTAAAAGTTATTAAAAAATATAAAATATGATTATGTTTCGTTTTTAAGACACAAAGTTTATACAATTGAAAATGTGAGATAGTGTGTTTCTTCTAACACACAATCTACTTCACTATAAGAAAAAAACTATTTAGAGATCAATATTTAGCTACTAAATGAAATGGTTTCTAATTGTGACCAAAATAACTAAATTAAATTTTGGTTGCTAAATAACTACAAAATAGAAGTAATGATTGAATTTAATGACCAATTAAGTCAAATAATTGGTATCTAATATTATATACCAAGGTTTTAGTGACCTATGCCATTAGATTCTAAATTAGTCTCTAACTTAATTAGATACCAATTTAGAATCTAATGACATAGGTCACTAAAACCTTGGTAACTAATGTTAGATACCAATTATTTGCCTTAATTGGTCACTAAATTCAATCATTACTTCTATTTTGTAGTTATTTAGTAATCAAAATCTAATTTGGTGACTATTTTGGTCACAATTAGCAACCATTTCATTTGGTAGCTAAAAATTAGTCTCTAAACAACCTTTTTCTTGTAGTGCTTGCACATAGTGTTTTAAGCTAATGTTGTACCTGACGAAGATTTTATGAGTTTACTTAGTGTTTTGGAGAATGTTCTTATTCTCACATTTATTAAAAAGATTACGCAAAGTCCAAGTCTATAGTAAAGGTTTCTTGAGGATGTGCTAAACTTGCTTCACACCAACACAAATTCTTATGCGCTCTATGTCAACTTTAAAAGGACTATTTGGTTCATACGATCCCATGCTTTAATTTTCTTCAATTTGATTAAAAGCTCTCTAAACAAGGCCTGATAAGTCTTACCAACTATCAAGATGTCGCTTAAAGAAGAGATAAACATTTAATGCTAGCACATTTAATATACCACCGCTTTCACACAAGAACAAAACAAAGCTACGAAGATTAATATTGAAGTGAAAATCTCAAAGGGCAAAAAAAAAAAAGATTTACAACGACCTTTTTCTCAACATAATATTAAAAAATCCTTCACCTTGAAGAAAAACAGAAGTGATTAAGAGTGAAAAAATGCTATCAATTTTGTTCCTCAAAAGCTTTAAGTGTCGAAATCTTCACAAGATTTATGTTCAAATAACAAACTAGTAGAGTGATTAAACATTGTATTCGTTGTAAGATGCTACCTCTGTCTAGTGAGCAAACAATTTGTGATATTTCAAATCACTCTTTACTTTTTCCAAACCTTAGCCAAGAGTAGTTGTTTTTTAAACTGATAAGTTTTTTTCCAAGTGTGGTTGTGTTCCAAACAATACTTAGTGGATTAGTTAAGAGTGGATAAGGTCTAAACAATTGTCAAGTTTTTAGCTAGGAGTAGATAAATTCTAAACAATACTCAGGTTTTTAGTTATGAGTAGTCACGTGTTCAAATAATACTTGGGTTGTTTTAGCTAGGAGTGGTTGAGGTCCTAATAATACTCATGTATATCTTTGCAACATTAGTTTACTTAGTGAAACTCGGTCAATTAATAGAGAACTGGACTTAGTATGTTATTTATAGTCGAACCAATATAAAATTATTCTCAATAAATCTTTCTCATTCCTTATATTTTTAGATTACATATTATCAATCTTCATCTGACTTAAAGAAGGAGCGCCTTCTGAAAAAACAAGTTTTGAAAATAGTTTTTGAAAGTGCGTCTATCAAATTTTCAGGTGCATCTGATGATCTTCTTTAGACGACATCTTTAAGAAAACTACTTGACAAATCATCTATCAAGTATAAGCTTCATCTGATTAACACCTATTTGACGAAGCTATGAAAAAGATTTAGAAAATAATAATTGATAGTTGAAGGAGCATCCCTTATAAGACCTCTAGCCTTTATGGGTGAATAATTTTCTTATTAGAACGGTATAATGGAAATTTACTTGAAATCCACACACTATTAGCTATGGCAAATCTTAACTAGAGGAGATATAGTGGTAGAAGTGATAGAGTTTTTTTACATGACATTATTGACTTATTTTATGATGAGAATCAACTCTCTCCACACTTAAAATATGCTTAATTCTCAATTTTATTTGAATTTTGTTAATAATTGATTATGAGAGTCAGAAAAAGATTTGATTGCTAATTTGTAATATTTTGACTGAAATTGAGTAGAAAAGCATTAGATTAAAAGAAAGAGGATTGAAGCCTTGAAGGAGTGAGAGAAAAGAGTAAAATTGGAGTAAAAGAAGCGAAGCTCTTAAAAAAACATGAGCCCGAAACAAGAGGACCCAAGACCAGTCCAGAGAAATGTGTTTGACGCACATCATATGGGTCTAGTGTAAGTTGGGCTTCAGAGCTTGTAGCAGTAACAGGATCTAGTGGTATCCAACGCAACTAACCTGGGCTAGACACGAGCGTTAAAATTTCTAATTTATTTAATAGTTGCTCATACTAGCGTTAGACATCTTAGACTATTGGAGCTCAAAATTCACTTTTGTAAGACAGTCTTGGAATTTCTTGTGATTTTTTCTTCATATTCCACTACTCCATTATAAGGTTTAGTAACCTCATGTCTATGAGAAGCTAAATTCTCTGTTGTCAGTTTTAGGTTAAACCTTTTTGAACTCTCATATAGTCTTTACTGCTTTAATATTTATGTCTTTCCTTTCATTATATCAGTATTTTAATTTGTAGGAACAGTTGGCTCCAGAAGGGGGGGTTGAATGGAGCCTGAACTCAATTCGTTTTAAATAGAAATCACCAACCAAGGCAAAAATATATAAGCACATATAAAGCAGTTTTATACTGGTTCACCCTAATCTCTTGGGCTACGTCCAGTTCTCCCTTGAACAAACCGTTCAAGAGGTTCCACTATTCAGCAAATAGTTACAACGA
>Ga0209700_105000_pt1 | contig 23044 bp, 11 predicted proteins | sample SiratroredBW_FD_187528 | JGI IMG/M metagenome (GOLD analysis project Ga0209700, IMG submission 187528) | Root nodule microbial communities of legume samples collected from California, USA - Siratro red BW (SPAdes) (version 2) | ecosystem: Host-associated > Plants > Roots > Nodule | place: USA... | reverse complement strand
CCCTAATGCCAAACTTCTACCTAGTCAGGGGGAGCTCCTCTCAGATCCTGAGAAGTATAGAAGATTAGTTGGAAAACTGAATTATCTTACTGTTACTCGTCCTGATATTTCTTTTGCAGTTAGTGTTGTGAGTCAATTCCTTAACTCTCCATGTGTTGATCATTTGAATGTGGTTACTCGTATATTGAAGTACATTAAAGGTTCTCCTGGAAAAGGCCTACTATATGGTCATAATGACCATACTGGAGTTGTATGTTATACAGATACAGATTGGACAGGATCTCTATCAGATAGAAGATCTACTTCTGGATATTGTGTTTCTATTGGTGGTAATTTGATATCTTGGAAGAGTAAGAAACAACATGTTGTGGCAAGATCTAGTGTTGAAGCTGAATATAGAGTCATGGCCTTAGCTGCCTGTGAACTTATTTGGCTCAAATAGTTACTAAAAGAATTGCAATTTGGAGAGGTCACTCAAATGACACTCATATGTCATAATCAGGCTGCTATTCATATTAGCTCAAATCCCTTCTTTCACGTGAGGACTAAACATATTGAAGTTGATTGTCATTTTGTTCGAGAAAAAAATTACATCTGGAGACATCAAGACCGAGTTTGTTAATTCGAATGATCAATTAGCAGACATTTTCACCAAATCTTTAAGGGGTCCTAGGATTGATTATATTTGTAACAAGCTTGATACATACAATTTATATGCACCAGCTTGAGGGGGAATGTTGAATATCGGGCTTAGCCCATGTTCTCTGTTATTTTGTTACTATTTCTGTTATTTTTATCATCTATAAATAAACATCCCTTTATGTGTATTTACACACAAGGGAATTAATCCTATATCTATTTCTCTATTTTAATAGGTGTCTTCAACCCAATTGCGGTAGATGGTGATCGATTTATCACGTAACAAGCGGTTTTAACAACTTCTGCCCAATAGGACTTGGCTAAACCTGTAGTTCGCAACATAGTTCGTGTTCTTTCTAGGAGAGTCCTATTCATCCACTCTGCTGCACCATTTTGTTGAGGCGTATGTTCAACTGTGAAGTGCCGTTGGATACCTGCTTGCCTGCAAAATGTTAGAAAATCACCATTTATGTATTCTCCTCCATTATCTGTCCTTAAACACTTGATTTTCTTTCCTGATTCAAATTCTAACTTTGCTTTGAACTCCTTGAATATTGCAAACACATTTGACTTCTTCTTGATCGGGTACACCCATAGCCTCCTAGAGTAATCATCAATAAATGATACAAGATATTTTACTCCTCCTAGGGACATCTCCGGTGACTCCATACATCAGAATGAATCAATTCCAGTATGTGTTTGCTCCGAGCAGTTGATCTACCAAACATCAATCTGTGTTGCTTGCTTGTAACACAATGCTCACAAAATGGTACGTTTACCGATTTGGGCCTGGGAATGAGATTACGTTCCACAAGAATCTTCAAGCCTCGTTCTGACGTGTGGCCCAGTTTGCAATGCCATGTCATCGTCATTTCTTCTTGGCTTGCTAAAGCAACTATGCCTATACCTCTTGTAGAGTATCTCCCACAAGCATGTATATATTCACCGCGATCTTTTCTGCTCTCATTACCATAAGAGCACCTTTAATAACTTTCAAGACCACACCTTCAATATGGGTCTTGAAACCAAGTTCATCGAGGAGGCCCAATAAACAACAAATTCTTCCTTAAGCCCTTTCGTGTCTTACCCCTTGAAGTGTGCAAATGGAACCATCCAACATTTTTATTTTGACGACACCCACTCTAACAATTTTTAAGGCATGGTCATTTCCCATGAACGCAGATACAGGCTCATAAGTACAAAACCAATCATGATGAGGAGTCATGTGCCAGGTTGCTCCTGAATCCACAATTCAAACATCCGTGAGTTGCTTATAGTCTTTAGAACCAATTGTTGCTTTGCCATACAAGATTTCTCCATCATCAGAGGTACTCGCAATACATCCTTGAGAACTTGATCCTTCTGGAACCTTACCTATACTTTTCTTATTCCAACAATCTTTCTTGAAGTTCCCTTTCTTACCATAATTGTAGCATTTGAATTGCTTCCTTTGTTGTGAATTTGGTATGCTTTGGCTCCTACTAGAACCACGCTCCATTGATCTCCCTCTCATCATGAACAATGCCTTTGCTTGCTTTGAGGTCTCTAATCTGTCTTTCTTATTTTTGCACCTAGATTCTTCTTCAAGAATCACGACAACCATATCATCAAAAGAAAGATAATCAATCAAGACATTATTTGTTAAGTTAATGATGAGTTGATCATATGAATCTGGTAGACTTTGAAGTAGAAGCTCTGCACGTTCATTTTCTATTATTTTGTAGTCCAACGATGAGAGTTGGGAAAATAACGTATTTAGATTGTTGATGTGATCCGTTGCCGATATGGATTCACTCATTCGAACAGTATAAAGTCTTCTATTCAAGAATTTTTTTTGTGAAGTGACTTGACCTCATATAACTTGGTGAGAGCAACTCAAATTTCCTTTGCTGTCTTTTTCTCTACAACGCTTGACAAGACTGAATCAGCCAGTGCCAAGTGCAAGTTTGCAACTGCATTGTCATCCATCTCTTTCCATTTTTCATATGTAATCCCAATGGGTCTACCTTTAATTGCAGTCATGCAATTATCTTTCCTTATGATTCCTTTTATCTTCAATTTCCACAAAAAAAAAAAATTACTCCCATTGAATTTCTGAATCTCATATCATGCTGCCACTTTTTCTATAATATACAGTAACTCGCAATGGAAAAATAATTAATCAACAACTATTGGCTCTGATACCACTGTTGACAAATGATTAAACTAAAATATAGAGATGAAAAAGAAAAGAAATTTGTATAAGATATGGAAAGAACTCAATAACTTTCTTTGAGAATTACAACTTCTCTCTATTTCAAGGAGATAACAATAACACACTCTCTTGACAAAAGGAGAACACACTTCTCTCTCAATATATAGGAGAAAAACTACTCAAAGAAACTCTTATATGACTGAATGACTTGATTAAAAATGAATTGAGAAAACTCAATTTATAAGTGAGTCTATCTTACGTAAACCATTCGTAACATGAGGTGATTAATTCTTCTCTCCCTCTATCATTAAAATTTTATGGCTATTAGCAAGGAGTGCTTTTCTCCTTTCATATATTAAAAAAAAATTAGCTTTACTAATTTTACAAATATTGAAAGAGAAGAACTAGGATTGAAATCTTGATGAAATGAGAAAAATAAGCAAATAAAGCCAAGCCCAAGTCAACAACGTAAGCCAGACTTGGGAGAAAACTTAGAAGTAAGGAAGCGATGGTGCACCCGGGGTAGAAAACATGGACCCGATGCAAGATGGGCCCAATACTTGAAAGTAACGGAATCCAGTGACGTCGGGCACAAGCGTCCAAATCCTTGTTTTAGTTGATAGACTTTTGGTGTTAGGGTTAGGTATCTTTAGCTAGAACAGAGAAAAAAATTGACTCTTGAAGGCATCTTTAGGCTTTGTTTAGAGAAATCTTCTTATTCCATCATTCTTCTTGTAATGTTTGTTCCTCATGCCTATGAGGAGCTAAATCACTCATTGCTGGGGTTAGGTTAAATCCTTTATGAACTCTCATGTAATCATATTTGTGCTCATATTATGTCTTATATTTTATAAATGCTTTTATTTCAATATATCACTTTATTACTTATGTACTTATGTTTGTTGTACGTATCCATATCTCGATTATTGATTCTTAAGAGTATTAGAAAATATCTTTCGATTCTAGATCTAAATTAATTTACCGGATAAAAGCTCGTGTCTAGGAATAGAGTGTGATTTATTTGTTGTGGTTAAGATCTCTGTATTTATGTAAGATTCATCTATATAATTAATTAAGGAATTGATGGTTAGTAGATAATCCTCAGCCTCATTTGTTGAGGAATCATATTTGAATAATTTCGTTGATTGACATTGATTATTGTTGGAAAAGAAGATAAATTGTTTTTATACATGAGAGTGAAGATTGGTGAGATCTAATCCTATCAAGTTTATCGTATTATTGTTAAACCTTTTTTTTCCTTTGACTGTTAATAAAAATACAAAAATATTTTTTTAGTTTTCTGCATCTATTATCAAACTTTGAATTTGTTCTGAATATAAATTTATTATAATTGTTTGAATTGTTTTATATTACACAAGTTATTCAGAAAGAACGATAATTTTCTTACTTGTTACATTACTACTGGTGCACTTGTCATCATTGTAATCTATACTAATAGTCTTAAGAATATTATTTTATAAATTATTGAAATTAGGTATATTTAGAGTTAATAAAGCAATAAAAACTGTTGTAATTTGTTGATGGATCACTTCCAAGACCTTCAAATATAGACGTGAATTTTGTTGCATGGATCTGATGTAATTCTATGGTGATGTCATGGTTGATTCAATCTGTTGATGCAGAGGAAAACGTTTTATGTAGACATCAATATTATTAAGAGATATATTTTAGATCAGTGATTTGTAAGTAAAAAATATACATGTTGAAGCAAGGAGATTCAACCATAACCATTTACTTTACTCAGCTCAAGATCTTGTGACAAGAACTTGAAAACTTTCTTCCTATATCTTCTTTCAGTTATGAATCAAGGTGCACAAGTAGTTTAATTATTACTGGTGAATCATATCGTGAAGATTATTGTTATTAGGTTGTTAAAAGGATTAAATGATCAATACTCATTTGTTAACTCACAAATCATGTTAATGAAACCATTACCTAACATTAACAAGGTTTTTTGTCCTTGAAAGTGTTAGTTGTTATAAATAGTACAAATAGATTATCCGGAAGATGAAGAAGAGGAAGATTTGTACTGGAAGAGGTTAACAAAATAGGTCACACAATGATAATTGTTATAGTTTACACCTCATTTAAACCTTCTAACAATAATTACTTTACATGTGAGGAACATGTGATAGTAAGATAGAAACTCACATCAGAAACAGAGAAGTATTATTGCTATCATGAATCAACCAAACAGTCAACATGTTAATCACACGACCAGTCACATTTTTTTTAGTTATCAAAATTTCCCTCAACCTCACACAAGTACAATTTGTACTTTATCTATTAATATCAAATCCAATATTTGGATTTTAGACATTGGAGCAATAGACCATGATTCACTTATGTCTTTCCAACGCTTAGAAAGATTAAGCCTACGTAGATTCATCTAACAAATAGAATTTATGTTATTACATATTTATCAAGATATGCTTTTTTTACAAAATATTTCCTTATCATAGACGTGCTTTAGATGTCCAACTTTAACTTCAACCTTATCTCTATTTTGAAGCTTATCATTCAACTTGGTTGTCTATTGACTTTATCTTCTAGATATTGTGAATCCATGACCTTTAGTCTATGAGGATTATTGGTGCAATTGAAATGAAGAAATGACTATATGTTATTGGTTCCAATCTAAGAGCATATTTGTTTGTCCATTCTGTTAACAATTTCCATTCATATGATTGTGTTTTGTTTGTTCATTTGGTTAACAATTTCCATTCATATCATTGTGATTTGTTGCATGTTAGATTTGGAAATTTATCCTATGATATACTTGTTGCCTTGAAGCAAAAGTCTTCTTTCACTGATTGTATTCCAGAATAAAGATTCTTGTAATGTTTTCCATGTGGATAAGAAAAAAAAAATATTATCTTTTCCCTTAAGTGTGAGTAAATAAGGAGCCCTTTTTTATTTGGTACATATTGACATATAGGACCAACATCTTCTGTTTTTAGACTTAAAGATTTTCTCATTATAGTGGATAATAAGTCAAGGTACACTTGGATTTATTTTACGAAGCAAAAAGTCAAAAGATCGAGAATTAATTCAATAAAAAATCGAAGTATATATGGTCCAGATTTTAACTTGACAACATTCTTTCATTACAAAGAAAAAATTATTTAGAGACCAATTTTTAGCTACAAATAAAATGGTTGCTAATTGTAATAAAAACAATTACCAAATTAGGTTTTGGTTGTTAAATAACTACAACATAAAAGTAATGATTGAATTTAGTGACCAATTAAGTTAATATAATTTATATCTAACATTTGCTACCAAAGTATTAGCCACTTATACCATTAGATTCTAAATTAGTCTCTACCTTAATTAGATACCAATTTAGAATCTAATGGTATAAGTGACTAAAACCTTGGTAGCTAATGTTAGATACCAATTATCTTGACTTAATTAGTCACTAAATTCAATTATTACTTTTATTTTGTCGTTGTTTAGCAACCAAAACCTAATTTGGTGATTATTTTGATCACAATTAGTAACATTTTATTTGGTAGCTAAAAATTGACCTCTAAATAGTTTTTTTTCTTGTAGTGTTTACTGAGAAAGGAGTCCTTCATAAAAATCTTGTGTGGAAATTAGTCATCAGAATGGGATAGTAGAAAGAAAGCACTATAAGATCATGATAGTGGCTTGAACACTTGTTTTTTAATCTCGCTTCCCCAAATATTTATGGATTTATGTTATCTCATGCTATTTTTATTATTAATAGGCAACCAAACAATTTTTTTTTATCTCACCTCATCCTTTGTGATGTTCATTATTAACAACTTTGTAATATCAAGAACTTGAAAATCTTTGGTTGTTTAGATAACACTTTACAAGCCAATAGAAAGAAGTTTGATAATAAAGGAAGGAAACGATGGTTTCCAGTCCAATGTAAAAGTTATCTCCTATATGATTTGTTGTTTGGAGAGACATTTCTTAGAAAACATATGGAGTTTTATGAGTATATATGTAAAAGTTGTTAGATACATAAGAAGAGAATGTTGAATCGTGTATTAAAATAATTCAATAATTAACAATAGCAACTTTGATATAGTGAAAAGGAACTTTTAAGTCTAATATCTAATTGATTAACTCATTATTAAAAAAGATTTTTGCAAACCTATAAAAATGTCTCACTGTTTAATGCATTGGACAACAATTTGATAATATGTAGTTCAGATGATTTAAAGGATGAGAAAGATTTACACTTTAAATTTTTATTCTTGTTCTTCTATAATTGACACTGCGCCTAATTTTTGATCAACTTGATTAAGTATCACTATGCAAACTCTTGCTGGAAGATACAAACTAAGTATTGTTTGAAACCTCAACCACTTCTAGCAAAAAATTGAGTATAGTTGGAAATCTTAGTGACTCCTGATTAAATTGAATCTTGATTGGACAAGTAGTCACTCCTAGTTAAACCAAGTATTATTTGGACAAACAACCATTCATGACTAAGACAAGATTATAAAAAAAGTGATCAAAAGATCATGAAGATGCTAACTAAAGAAGATGTACATCCTTTGAGGAATATAAGGCTAAGTTCATTCTCTTATATTGCTAAAGAACGCTAGAATTTTCTGTTAAAAGAAAATTGGATAGGTTAGAACAGAAGATTGTCACAAGCATTTTCACTTAAAATCTTTTTAGAAACCTTTCTTCTTCTAAATGTGTTCTATTTATAGAGGTCTTGAAAAATGTAGCTATTGTAAATCCTTTCTAGCAGTTTTGTAGTCTTGCAATGTTCTTTGTTCCTCAAGTTGTTTTTGTCCTCGTAGGTAAAGATAGTTGCAATGAATGCTCTTCATGTAGCATTAAATGAAAGCTTCTTCTTAAAGACATTTTTTATAATCAACATAACTTATTAGGTTTAGATCAAATAACTTATATCTCATTTCAATTAAAGGTCAAAATTGTACGTAACAAATGATTTATGCAAAGGTGTTAAACAATCCTTTTAAAGGAGTTTTTGGTGTAAGACAACTTTAACACACTCTTTGAAAGATCTTTAATGTTGATGTGTCATGCAAGATCCTTTTAGTGGTCAAATAAGAACACATTCTCCGTAAAAACATAGTATAAACATATTTGAGTTGTGTTATGCAATACTAAAGATCGTACATCTTATTGGCTATATAAGCACAAGCTTATTAGAGAAAGATAAATTGGAAGCCTCTTTGCATCTACAGTTATTAGACCCAACAACTAGAGTTGACGAGATCTAATACTTAAAGACAATATATTTTTATGCTTTATATTTGTTGTAAAATACTTAATTAAAATTACTTATGGTATTGTTAGGTTTGTTGAAATTGAGTTTAACATCTATCCTTTCTTGAGCAAGGAAAATATTAATGTCGATAATCTTTTACCTAATATCTAACCCCATGCCATCCTTTATCTCTACTTAATTCTGAATCACCACAGACATAACCATATACAACACCTACACTTACTATTTTATATGTATCACATTTAGAAATGGCCATGTAGGATCCATCATCACTAAGGAAATCTATTAGATGCAAAGAAATTCCTTCTTATCTCTCGGATTACCATCACACATTAGTTATCAATCACACCAATTGACCTACTACTAAGTATTGCATTTCACATTATTTCTCCTATCCAACCTTTCTTCTTCTCACAAGCACTATGTCCTCAATATTTCTACAACTATTGAGCCCACTTTTTCTACTCTGATGGAAGAAGCCCTAGGAAGGGCCCAACTACAAGAGCTACGACCAAATGTATACATCATGAATGGGATTCAACAAAGCATATCAGACACTACAAAAGAAATTAATTTTAGAAGGGGTCTTTTATTGGAGGTTATAAAACCCCAACTAAACCATTCACATAACAGGGAATTTTAAAACCCTTGATAAGTCTCAACGAAAATTTAATTATTTTAATGTTTTTAAAATTATATCTGTTTAAAAAGTTTTCAAACCATTTAAAAACTTTTCAAACACAAGTTAGGGTTTTAGGGTTTTTCTTACGCTTTTTGGATACACTCTACATCTGCTTTGCACTCCTTGATCTTTGTCTCATCTCCAATCTCTCCAAGCCGCGACCTCCGTGACCTCTGATAGTGGTTAATTATAGGTTGGATTTAGGAAGATTTGGTTGATTTTGTTTTTCATTTTGTTTTAAGTTGTGATTTTATTTGATTAATTTGTTTTAATTTGAGATTTTGTTAGATATTTCGTTTTTAATTAGTTTTATGTTGCAAAGAGCGGATTTTGTGGAAAATTAGGTTCAAACTAAAAGAAGAAAGAGAATGGGTGCAGAATTAAAGGAAAAGGGGCGTAAGTGACTTTTCGCTGGAGCGAGGGAGATAGCCTGGGCTAAAATCCACTTAAAGTTGTTATGAAGAATTTCAGGTGCAATAGTTAGAGTGCAAATCACGAGATAACGACTCAAAGTAACCTACTGCAAAGGGGGAACATTATAAAAGGAGGGTTAGGTCAATGAAAAGGATCATCTATCACCTATCATCTCTCATTTGTGGGAACGCTCTCCTAACCGTCGTGATCAAGATCTTTCTTTTCCTTCTCTTTTGTATTTTCATGGCTACCATGTGTAGCGAATTTTCTTCTTCTTGGGAATGAATGTAATTTCTCCACTTTAAATGTAGTCTTGATATTTATTTGATATTGTTTTATTCAATTTATCTTTGTTTAACATTTTTTATTAAATTTTCATACTTTAAATTTCTCTTTGTAAGTGAAAAGCATTTTCTGGAATTAGAACCAAACGTTAATGCATTACATTTATAAGTTCAGGAATGAATTATAAAGTAGTGACTGCATATAGCAACTGATCTTAATGCTAATTAAATTATTCTAATAAGTAGAAATAGAAGTTAGAAAGTTTAGTTTATGAAATTCAATGCTAGAGAAATCAGGTTGAAAAGACTTTTATTTGTGCAGATTGATAATTGGAAAAGACAATATTAAATTCGGTTAAGAGTATATGAGAATAGAGAATATTATTATTCAATCCCAAGGCTTTTATTATTGATTTTTCCTATTTATTATTAATTGCGTTATCATTGTTTTTTTTATATATTCAATTACCAAATCAAATCATTATTGTCAAATCTTTATTCATAATACAATTGATATTGAGTCAATATACAATTTAACTTCCTGTTCCCTGAGGATACGATACTCTTCTTACTCATTATATTACTTGTGAACTCAGTATACTTGTTGGAAATAAGTTAACAACCTCAGTTCACGACCTCCGTGACCTCTGCGCATCTCACCTCTGTAACCTTTGTGACCTCTGCGCATTCAGCTCCCCGCACACATTATTGGCACTCTATTATTATCTACTTTTGATTTTCCTCTAATGTGTATCTTTTACATTTGCATTTTTGTATAGGCAATGTTAGGAAACTTTGTGTTAGCTCTGAACGAGTTCATAGCAGATCGATACTCATCAAATCATTCAATTTCGGAGTATGTGTATGAGTTCTTCAAGGTACACCTCATAACTATTTCAGTAATTCTATTTTTTGTACAACATACAGTTCACACCTCATTCAATTTATAAGTATCATGTGTATGGGATTACAAGTATTATGTTTATCTATTATATTACTGAAATATGACAAGTAATTGATATTTTAGGAATATTGAACTCTCTGTATGGCCTATAAAGTCCCCTATTCCCTCCTACTCCTAAAGGAAAAACTGAATCATTAGGTTCATATAAGACTACACGAGTTACGCCAAAATTATAAAAAGAGAAGGCAAGCATTAAAAGAATATGAAATGATCATTTACAAAATAAAGTCAATGCAGAGAGGCTCTGTTACCAAGTCATAATCTGCTTCACCAATTCATTTGAACCTTGTGTTCCTACTTTTCTTCTTAAATAATTAAACGGATTATTGTTTAGTGTAAACTTTGCTTACTCCTGGATATAACGACAATTATTTGATTTGATGGGTTCTAGAATAAGTTTATGAAAATAATGTGACATATTATAATTGAATGGTGAGAGTATTAATAAATTCCCTTTTCCACTCCATAAAAGTACATGCAGGTAGGTTAGTGCATAAGACTTATTGTGATGTTTCTTATCAATTTTATAGTTGAGATAAGTTTATTCCTAAGCTAAGTCCAGCAAAATAATATGTTGAAGAAAGAAAAATTGAAACCTTACCTGAATAGAAGAACATAAGCATGATGACTTGCAGCAAAATTCAAAAATGGTTTTTGTGTGTTTTTTTTATCAATGTTGTCTCTATGTGAAAGTAATTGATTCGAAAGTATAGCAGGTTTTTGAATATGAAGTGATTTATGGCTACCCTAAGAATATTAGATTATTTATGGCTACCCTAAGAATATTAGATTATTTTTGCTATTAAAGCCAAATTGAAGCAAACCTATTTGTTTGTAGGAGTCAAGTAGTAGTCTTTAAGTTGAATTACTTGATAAATCTTGCCACTGTTTTATTTGAATCAGACTATTGTTCAATATTTTCCCTCTATGCTAAATGGTTTGGAAAAAATAGTTCTTATTGTTGGAACAGGAAAGTTTTGTTAATGACAAACTGATTGAAGTTATAGCAAAGGCCGACTGTCATTTGCTTTCAATCATAGGTGACTATTTTCAACATATGTATATGATTCTTGTGGGCATTTTGTTTACTGTAACACTTAAAAGATCAAACTGCACTCCATTTTCTATATTTCATATGCAGTTTTGTGTGATCTTCATGAAAGGTGTTTGCTCTTAGAGTATTTCCATGCTATTTCCTTTTTTGAACCTAAACACCTAATCCATAAAAATAACATAGGTTTGCTAACAGTAGCTTAGATTTGCTGCAAACCATCTGAAGATGAAGAAGGTATCAACCAAGAAGAATATTTTGGACCTACATACTACTCACAAACCCTCTTCTACGTGGGGACATGTAGTAGATCATCCATCTCATTCATGTATTATGTTAAAAAAAAGTTAAATTGAGTTTTATTCTCTCTTATATGTAATATTACATCTTCAAGAGTTTGATTGGTTGTTAAGATTCTTAAAAATGACAATTGCAGCATCAAGTAAGTCTAGGTCAGAAACTCAAGTGAGTAGTCATTCTTTACGGCCTAGTACTCATCCTTACTTACCCTTACCTGCACCTAAGTATATTCATTCTGCACATGTTCAACGTACATGTAAACCTGGTTAGATGACTCAACTTTCTTAAAGTTTATTTTGTATTTATAAATTGCATTTACCTTATTCAGTTTATTGATTCATTTGTGATCGACTTATGTTTATCTACATCTCCATCTCCATTTGTCCCTCCACCTATATTTGCATTTCAGGGAAGTACTGAACAAGCTCACCACGTACCTCCAACAGCTCAGCCAAGTGTTAACATTCTCCCCATCCACCTCCAACGGCTCAGCCAAGTGTTGAATATTCTCCCCATCCACCGCCAACTACATCTCATCCAAGTAAGTTGTGTTCACTTCTTTTTCAAAAATAATTGTATAATGTTTTGGTGGTCTCAGTCACAAATTAATAAGTGCTCATTAGTTTAGTATTGATGCATGAAAATGGTGCAAGAATTTGACAATGAAAACATGGTAATTGTTTGATCAATGACATTCATATAATTTAATGTTTATAATATAGTAAGTATAAAATATTTATTCTGCATTAGGTTCATCAAGGTTTTGTCAGTTTTATTAGTAAAAATTACAGGCTAGCATATTTCGTTCACATGGCATTCTTTTGCATGTTAAAGCATTATAACGTGTTTGTAGATCATAACTTAAAACCTTAACAAAGCTAAAGTGAAATTAGGAAGTTTTTAGTTTAAATAAACCACAAAAATAAAATGTTGGTTGTCAAAGTAAAATTAACATAGAAATCTATCAAATAAGCTTGTAAAGAAATATGAGAGAAAAGTCGAGGTAACCAAAGCCACAAGACCAGGCAAATAAACGAAAGTGTAGGTAACCAATGAAGGACCGTTTAATATCTAATCCATTGGCTGATTAGCTCTTGCTTTAATTATAAACTTGAAATGTAAACTTTATTTAAGATTACATTTAATTATAAATGAAGAATTGTTTAATATATAAAGCGTTTAATTTTAATGGTAGCACCAGTGAGCCGTTTGTGCTCTTTAAGACCATAATAATTTTAAAAGAATGGTTTCATCGATAGATCTTCATTTGTAAACTTTATTGATAAGGCGTGCCTTTGTAAATTTGATAAGAATGTGATCTGTTCTGATGATGTTAGTTTGCAAACTATGTATATTTTCTACTAGTGGGTATGCAATTCGATTGAAGTATTAAGAGTGAGATTTAGTGTAATTGCATTCTAAAGATCCAAGTATAGACTATTGGTTGAAGTAAAATTGTGAACTGAGCCAAACTTTTTGAATGTGTTTAGTAAGTCATTTCTATACCTTAAAAGGTTACTTTAGTATGAGTTTTAACTATGTTGCAGACGCAGAGGATCTGTGTTGTTTAATTGTTTGACCCACATTATCTGAACGATTAAAATATTGACATGCTCTATTTTTCATTTTTCTGATTTTTTTTCTCATGTATATGCATTTAAAAATATGTGCATATATATATATATATATATATATACATATTCACCATACATCACAAACACTAAACCGAAACACCTTTTCATGAACCTTGAAAGGGAGGATATGCTCAACTAGCCAAACCAACTCTGCTCCCACCTTCAGTGTTCAGCCTTAAATTGCACCTCAATCTGATCCTCAGCCACCACATCAATCTGTACATGTACCTGTACCAACAATAGCTTTTACATCAGATTTATATTCAGAAAATGAAGAGGAAGAAAATGAGGAAACTGAGTTGCAAACACCTCAACAAAGGCTTGCTGCTCGCAGAAGAGCATGGCTTGTTGACGTCATTGATAAGCCAAATGTCTATAAATTGTTTTCTTAACCAAATTTGGAATCCATAATGTTATGCTTGATACTGCTATCTCTCACAGATGATCAAGGAAAGAGAACTACAAAACAGCTAAGAACTAATGATGTTTGGCATTTACCTCCTAATGAAAGGATTGTTGTGTAGTGGAAAAATGAAGGCCAACTAATTGCTGATGGTGGAGCATTATTGAATAGGTTTTTAGGCAGTGTTGCAAGAAACTATAATGCATTTCCTGGTAGCTATTCTAGTTGGAGGAAGATTCTTAAAGATTATAAAGAAGATATGTTTAAGAACACTATTCAGATTAGCAGTGAATAATTTTAATCTATAATGTTTTTATACTATAATTGTTGTTAAACTTGATTGTTTTATTTTTTGAAGGCTAAATTTGATGTTCGTTCTGATGTTCATATAAATCATGTCCTTAAATCACTGAACATAAAACGGAGAGACAACCGACAAGAATTGTGACAACAAAGGAATGATGGAACTCGTACTAGAGATGAATTGATCGCAATGGCTCCAAAAGGAATTGATAGAAATTAGTGGGCTTCTTTTGTTGATTATCGTTTAAATTCAAAATCAAAGGTGTAATTCAAATTTTTTCCATCATCTATATTCAAATTTCTTAATTTTTATATATTGATGAATAGGACAATGCCCTTAAAAATAAAGAGAATAGGACAAAGCAAACCATTGCTCACACTGGTGGATCTAAGAGCATTGCAAGGAAAAGAGATGAAATGGTAACAACAATACTTATATTCATGTGAAATTTATGTTTAAAATTTAATGTACATTGTGTCATTTAATTTTTGTTCTATCTTATAGGAAAAGGAGTGTGGCCACAAGGTTAGTAGAGGTGAGGTATGGATAGCTACACATAAGCATGCTAATGGAGCATTTGTGAGTGATGAAGCAAGAGAAATTGGTGTAAGTTCAATTCTAATAAAGTCTATAATTGTCCACTACACTTAGTGTAATTTTAATTAGTTTATTTTTCTGTTTTTTGAAGGAAAAAAATTCAAGCACATGAGTCAACCTCATCACCATTCATATCAAAAGAAATATCAAGTGCTGACTCCCTAGCTTATGCTCTTGGAAGTCAAGAACATTGTGGATGTGTTAGGGGTTTAGGCTTGGGTCCTTGCCCATCTAAAGTATTTGGTTCCAATGCTTATTCATATAATGGGGCATCTTCAAGTTCTCCTTCCTACACACAATTACAAAATTAGTTTCATAATTTCTTCTTAGTGGGTTATAGGTGTAATAGTAATATTTGAACTAAAATCTAGTTATAAATATTTTTATAGAATGGTAGAATTTGATTTTATTCACTTTACTTTTAATAAAAGTAAGAAAATAATTGTTCTGCACAAGCATTTGCTTTGAGAACGAGCATGTTTCTCTCAAACATTACTGTGCTTTTTGTCTTGAGTTTGTTTGTTGGTTCTCTGAGGTTGAGATAGTGAATGAAGAATCTTTTGGAAATACTTTTATTTCTATAAGACTTGTTCAAGTTTTAATATTTTTCAATCTGACTAATTTTATTGATTTTGTGTTTTAAAACAGGTTTCTACACTAACATCACAAGTTAACGAAATGAAGGCACTGCTGAATTTTTTTGTTCAAAATTATCCTAGAGAATTGCCTCGTGAATTTTCTAAGTTTCAAACGTCATTGGTAATATTTAAATCCTGATTAAATTAATATATATTTTATATTATAATTTGAATGTTATTAATTATAATTATTTTTTATATATCAAGTATCTGATTAAGAAAGTGTTCCTAACGAAGAAACTCATGATCAACCTGAAGAATCATAATTGGACAAAGTTATTTTCTAGGCTTAAGCATGAGTTAAAGTTGCGTGATTGATATCTGTGGTCCACTGTCCACTATCGTGGGAATAGTAGACAGCATGAGTTAAACTAGAATATTGTATATTGAGATACTTGTTAGTTGTCATGGGTTGTATGTCATGGGCTGTATGCTTTGGAAGACAAGTCAAAAGAAAGATGTAATGATATGTAGGTATTATATCTGTATTTACCAAAAATCATACATAATGTATTTATTTGTATTTCTATCTTACACCATATTACAAATTTTTGTTGCTCATGCTAAATGCAGTTATAATTTCACCGGTTTCATATCATAGTATAAGCCTAGACAACCAATGAATTTGGTGTAAAGAGATAGAAATCTCATATTAACTAGTAATCTGACAAATAATATATAATGTGAGAAATATGAAATGAAAGAGCAAGAACCATTAAATAAATATGCATGAGTATGACAATGACATTTTTTTTATTTTTATTCATAAATAAGGATGTGTATTACAAAGGTGCTATTTATGACATTCGTTTAAATAGGAGCATCTATGTGTGCTACTTTAAAACCCCGGGAATAGTGGGGGTTTCAAACCTCGGAAATAGCTGGGGTTTCAAACCCCCGAAAATAGCGGGGATTAAAATTGTGATTCCAGGGGTTAATAAAATTTGTAGGTAACCACTTAACGATGCTGACTCTTTTTGTAGAAATCCAAACTGCGGGTAATGCATTTAGTGGGGGTTAAAACCCTCGAAAATGTCAAATATAACCTCCGTTAAAAATAATTTTTCTTGTAGTGAGACCTAAAATAATGTCAAACTGCTCCAATTTTTTGTCTGTAAGAATGTATAGAAACTTTATGGTCATTTGTATCATTTTTTAAAGGCTTGTAAAAATTTCATCTAGGGTTAGCCATATGACTAAGGTGTGCCTAGGGTTAGGGTTTGGCATGCCTAGTCATCATATTCTACATGTCAACACATGATTGGAGCATTTGGAGCTTACTGCACATGCTAGCCTTGTTCACGTGGTTGCACCTAATTAGAGAGCATGATCGCTGGCAGCACAAGCTATGGTTACAACTAGAGTTAGGGTTCCTTTTAGCTTCCTCCACATGCCTCTTAAGCCTATAAAAGACATGTTATGTATTGAATTTGAGTAATGAAATGTTATTGACTTATTTTTAGCCTCATTGCCTCTCAGCTCCTCTTTGTTAGCTTCTCTTGAGTTTAACCTAGAATCTACTTGATAGTTGACCTAACCTCTATCAATCTTTGTTCTGCATCATTTCATAGCTTTTACAGTCCAAATTGTTTGATGTAGAATCTTTAAACAACTATGAATTTGTTGAAATCATGTAGCTAAATATGCAACACCAAAAGTCAACTCCATCATGTGGTATCAGATGTGATGGTTTAGTTACCTATTTTGTCATATACTCACAATTTTTCATCATTTCGTGTTGTTCAAAGCTATTTTACTTGTCTTGATTGAGTTTCCATTACATTTATATTGTATTATAATTCAAATTAAATGGTTCAAATAATCAAATTGTTCTTGAACCATCAAAGAAAGCAACCTATAGATAGTTCCTTCGGTGCAATAAGCTTTTGTGTTGTGTTGAATTTTCATTCAATTTTAATCGGTTCAAAGTATGTGTTTTTAGTTTTATTAATCTATTCCAGTCATGTCCAAGTCATGTGATTCCATAAATTCCATCAAAGTTGTGTTTTACGTTAGTATATTAGGTGTTTGATAAAATGCTTGAGTGAAAGTGTTTGATGGTATGCCCAATAGTTTGTGTGCTTTGGTGCTTTTTCTTTTACGCTTTTTGAGTTCCAATGCTTACTATTAGATCATCATAAGTTCCTAGAGTAAAAATTTCCATTATTGAGTTCCAATGCTTACTATTAAATCATTATAAGTTCCTAGAGTAAAAATAATTCATTATGTGTTGTTCTGTTCAATTTCATTGAATTTCTTTAGGTTTCCACTCCACGCATAAAAACTTTTTGATGAAAGTTCATTAGAATTGAAAATTTTACTGGGATAAAACTACTTCATATTTTGAGCCGAAAATTTGTGTGAGAATAATTCAATGTGATTACAATAACATCTTAAGAAGGCGCATTCAAATTCAAAATATAAAAAAAAATGATAAATAGAGAAAGCTAGAATGCTAGTTGTTGAAAAGAGAGCAGACGTGCTCCCAGGTTTGGAATTATTTTAATCTTTCCAGTGACTATTTTGTGCCAAATTAATTATGTCCATATCACATATGATGTTGGGAACTAGAGTACAAAATTTCAAAAAAAAAAAAATCGTTCTAGAAAAATTGTAATAAATCTAAGAAGATTGACTGCCATATCCTATTCTAATATTGTTTTCAGTTTTTAAAATCTGTTCTAGTGCCAATCTTTATGTACTCATGTTGTGTGCCAAAACTTTTGTTTAGTGCCTTGAATTCTTGCTTGTCATATTCATTCTAAATCAATTGAGTTTGTCCATTTAAATCATATCGAGTTTAACTTTTACAAATTGAGCTTTTATTAATTTATTTGGTGACCTCTTATGTGACGTTCCAAAATTTTTACTAATAAAGTGAAGCAAAGGATTCTATTTTCTTGAACCAATAATTATTACACATGCAATTTAAAATGTAGCAGAAGACAAAGAAATGTATAATACATGACCAGTGGAGAAAACATTCAATAATTAAGGCATGAAATTTTAATTTGGTATTTTACATAAAATTTTATTTTCGATTTTATTTTCAAGGTAACAAACATAAATTATATATTTTTTTATTGAAGATGCTGAGGTAATTTCCTGAAAAAGAGATGGTTGGTTGTCGAGTGGCTGAGAGGCAAAGTGCCCATAGGCAAAAAGTCGTGTATTCAGAGACTAAGAGTAGAAGAGACCGAAAGGACGAGAGGCGAGAAGTCGTAGCCGAATTGCCAATTTATAAAAAAATAGAAATAATAATTTACAACTTTTAGAATATTGTATTTTCATTCTTAGAGCGGTTTTAGGAAACTCAAGATTGATTCTAACACTTTTAATTTTAATTGTTTGCGTAAGAATATGATCAAGAAATGTCAATCACTATAGTGATTTCAATGAGGATTAGTGACGTAAATAATAATATTAGTTTGTCCATGCTTTCTAGAATAAAACATAAATTTTCATTACATTAAGTCATATTTTTACAATACATTTATATTATATTAATGTAGAACTACATTAAACTATACATATTTCATGACTATTTCACATATATATATTATACAAATTCTTCCTAATATTAATTATACCTTATGCTTCTCTAACATTATTTTACATTACATTGTTGGTGGGAACAAGTTGATCAAGGGATTATTGTATACAGTCGGCTATGGGCCCATCCAGCACCAATGGAATGTCCTGAGTTTGGGCAAAGGTCAAGGTGGAATGTGCAATTCCTCTAAAAGATACAAAATTCTCAACCACGTTAATACTCCAGCCATTTCTCGAGACATAGGACAGGATACCAACGGTAAAGGAATTGAGAAAATTAAGAGCATCCATCTATCTTTGATCTAAAATATGATTTGATTCATATTTAACAAACAAGAAAAAGAAAGAGAAATAGTGAGATATGTATATATATATATATATATATATATATATATATATATATATATATATATATATATATAGATATATACACACACTTTAAAGTAATCATAAAAAATGATAAATGATAAATATTCTAGATAATTTAGGAATATCAAATTTTCCTTTTTGAATTGATCACCAGGACTAAAATTATAAATAATACGGGAATAAAAATTGTAGTGAATAGTCATGAGCGATCATAATATCATCCTCCAATCCAACAATATCTAACTTTTACCCATTTAATCCTCAAGGATTTAATTCTCCAGCCGCAATAATTCCAATAAAGCACAACATGATCACATGTGAAAATTATTAACCGGAATCACTGAAATAAAATTAGTAGTGATCTTGAAAAGAAATAAACAAAGATATTAAATAATTAGAAATTTGTGACGCTTAGGGGTACCTCACTGAAATATTAGAAATAAATAGTAATATATATATATATATATATATATATATATATATATATATAATTTCCCTCACTACTAAAAAATTGTTGAATAGTAACTGAAATTAGTGACCGAAAAATCTGGTCACTGATTCGACCACAGATTCGATCACTGAATCGGTCACATATTCGGTTATTGATTCGGTCAGGTGGAGATTGGGACTGGTATAACCTGGAGAGGTTTGTATACTCGGATAACCTGGAGAGGTTTATGTACTCGTTATGACCTAGAGAGGTTTATCTACTCATTGTAAGACTTTTCTAAAAAGTGGAACCTCTTGAACAGTTTGTTCAAGGGAGAACTGGACGTAGCTCAAGAGATTAGGGTGAATCAGTATAAAACTACTTCATTTGTGTTCATATATTTTTGCCTTGGGCGATCTTGTTTGGTGGTTTTTGTTTACAACGAATTGAGTTTAGACTCCATTTAAACCCCCCCCCCCTCTAGAGCCAGTTGTTCCTACATAGATCAATCTTGTAGGGTTCAAGATTGAGTATTTGTTGTGTACTTGATTGTAAACTTGGGATTTTAGTGAAACCTTTGCAAGATTTGCAAAGGAACTAGATGTACCTCTTGAGGAAGAGTGAACCAATATAAAAATCTTATGTAATCTCTTGGATTTTGTTATTGTTTGAATTGCAGTCCATTTATGCGTTTAAAGTGGTTTTTTAGTATAAATACCCGATTAAAAGTTAGAAATAACCAATTGATTTTCTGGGCAGCACTTAAGATTTGGTTATGGCAATAAAAATAGTCGACTGAAATTGAGTTTAATCAACTGTTTTCCTGGACTACTTATCAAATTGATTTTTAACATGTCTTTTGATTGACAAATCAGTTTTAGCTATCACATCAGTTTGTAATAAACTAAATCTATTGGATAACTCATTGTTTTCCTTCATCACTGTTGCAAAATTGTTTAATCACTTTTCTGGAAAATTTTAATCAATTATTTTCAAATTTTAACCTGCTATTTTTATGGCAAGAAACCTTTTGAAAATCTTTTTCAATCTTTCTTCATCACAAACAGTTTTGAAGGAAGTCTCTAAGCTTGATCACTATTAAATGTTTAAAAATTATTACAATTAAAAATTTCAACCGGTTGAATTTGATTTTAATTGATTGATTTTCCTGGCAATACAACACAATTTTGTCTAAGTATTACTGGACAAATTTCAGTCAATTGAATTGTATTTTTAACCTATTATTTTCTTTTACCCACTGTCAGAAAATTTTTTAATCGACTTTTTTTTAACATTTTAATTGACTATTTTTCTGGACGCATTTAAAAATTATTTTTGAGCTTGCTGTTTTGTCATTTTAATTGATAGATTTATGTATACTTTGTTTGTTGAGCATAGATCAATAAAAAAATTTCGTTCTTTCCAACTGGTTTTTAAAAAGAATTAATAGTTCAATTCACCCCTCTTGAACTTCAGCCTACATATTTTTCTACAATTGGGTATCTAAAGCGTATTCTTGAAAATTACTCAAGTTGATTCAAAATGGCTAAAAACAAAATTATGTTTGTAGAGGGAGCCTCAATCAATGGGCCACCTATGTTTTGTGGTGTGAACTATCAGTTTAGGAAATTAAAAATGAGAATATTTATTGAATCAATTGATCGTGATGTTTGGGATGCTATAGTAAATAGTCTTTTTGTTCCTAAAGTTTTGTTTGATGAACAACATGTTGATAAACCATGGTCTGACTGGACTGATAGTGAGAGCAAGAAAGCTCATTATGGTTGCATTACAAAGAATATAGTTACCTCATCGCTTAATCTTGATGAATTTTTTAGGGTCTCACAATATTCATTGACAAAAGAAATGTGGGATTCCTTAGAAGTCACACATGAAGGCATAAACGATGTTAGAAGAGCAAGGAAATATGCTTTGATACAAGAATATAAGATATCTAGAATGAAGTAAGGGGAGAAGATTGCAGACGTACAAAAGAGATTAATTCATTTTAAATCATCTCATAGGTCTAGGCAAGTTGTTTGACAAGGAAGAATTGAATATAAAGATTTTGAAATGCCTGTACCGAAGCTGGCAGCTGAAGGTCACAACTATTTATGAAACTAGAGACCTCACCATCTTGACCACTGCATCTCTATTTAGAAAACTCAAAAACCATGAACTGGAAATGAACAAAATAAATGGGCGAGAAAGTGGTGAAAGAAAGCTGAAGGGGATAGCGCTCTTTGTTGCTCAGAAAGAGGAGAGTTATGATGGATGTTCCAGTAGTTGTAGTGACACGGAGACCTTGACACTGCATACCAGAAAGTTTAGCAAATTTCTAAAGAAGAAAGGAAAAGAGAAGCATCAACAGGGTAAGAGGTATATTAAAAAGGTTGATAATTCTTCTAACTTTACTTGTTTAGGGTGTGATAAGCAGGGTCACATAAAAGTGGAGTGTCCAAATCAGCCGCACAAAAATAAAGCTCCTGAGAAGAAATTTGGAAAGAGTACAAGGGAGAGAAATGCGTACATTGCTTGGGAGGAAAGTGATACTTCCTCTAGCTCTTCTTTAGAAAAAGAAGAAAAAGAAAACCTCTACTTGATGGCTAGAGATGACTCTTTAGAGAGTAGTGTAAGTTCCAGCATTTCTTTGATTCATGAGAATTACAATATTTTACTTAATGTGCTTAAAGAAACTCATGAGGAGGCTAACTGGTTGGCTCTTTCCAACAATAGACTTAAGGCACTAAACAATTGGCTTGAAAATAAAGTAAGTCAATTAGAAGAAGAGTTAATGAACTTAAAAACCGATTTTGAATGTCTTGAGATGATTCATAATAACTCTTCTTGTGATTGTACTAAAATTTTAAAGTGTCTAACTGTGGGAATTGTGAAGTTTTGAAAGAAAAGGTGAAATACTTGATTGAAAGAAGTCTCTAAGCTTGATCACTGTTAAATCTTGAAAAACTATCACAATTACAAATTTCAACCAATTGAATTTGTTTTTAATCAATTGATTTTCTTACTGGTACAACAGAATTTTGTCTAAGTATTGCTAGGCAAATTTCAGTCAGCTGAATTGTATTTTTAATATGTTATTTTTTTCTTTACTCATTGCCAAAATATTTTAATCGACAATTTTGACATTTTAATCGATTTTTTTTTCTGGGTGCATTTAAAAATTGTTTTTAGCTTGTTGTTTTGTGATTTTAATCGATTGATTTGTGTATACTTTGATTGTTGAGCATTGATCAATAAATATTCCTAGTCTTTTCTAACTTGTTTTTAAAAAGAATTAATAGTTCAATTCACCCCGCTCTTGA
>Ga0209700_104999_pt1 | contig 23048 bp, 16 predicted proteins | sample SiratroredBW_FD_187528 | JGI IMG/M metagenome (GOLD analysis project Ga0209700, IMG submission 187528) | Root nodule microbial communities of legume samples collected from California, USA - Siratro red BW (SPAdes) (version 2) | ecosystem: Host-associated > Plants > Roots > Nodule | place: USA... | reverse complement strand
ATATATATATATATATATATATATATATATATATATATATATATATATATATATATATATATATATATATATATATATATGTATGTATGTATGTATGTATATTGAAAGTTAATATATATACACACATATAAATGAAACTTTTATGATCTCAATAACTTTATATATAAAACTAATTTTGTCTATCCATTAAAATATAATTTATATTATAATAATTATTTAGATAAATTATAATATATTTTAAAAATTATATACAAAGTTTATTCTAGTTTATATAAATAACTTTATAGTAACTTTTTATATATAATTTATGTGGAAAAAAATTAAATTAAGTGGTCTATGGCTATTTATTCTTTTAAGAGAGATCTGTTTAAATTAAGACTGAGAAAACAAATCGAAATTATAAAATATTATAAAACACCATACAGTTATTTAACAGTAATATGCACTAGGCTTTCACTAGCTGTGATCACTGCTAGATGTACTGTAATGGAGGGCATTAAATTATCATATGTTCCATAACTAACTTTAAATTTTAGGGTAGGTAAGAGGCTTGATCTATGTGTATTTTGTGCCCTAGCCTAGAGGTTTTATAAAGAAAATTTCTATCGAGATATTGGTGGTAAAAACTTTAAATGCTATCATACTTTTACATTTACAATTCCTTCACTATAACTTGTTCGAATTTTTTTATTAGGGGTTTATTAAACCTTTCTATAATGTTTATATAAATGAAATAAATTCAACTTCTCTTTTAAATTAAAACAAACAAATTATGCACTTAATTTTATAGAAAATTTTGTGGTTCACCTCCCCCACCTAGATTATTAAAAATGACAATAAAAAACAATATTCTTATGCTTACTGTATTCCTTGGCTAAATTTTTTTATCCAATTAATCTTTATTTGAATTTTACTTTTTATTCTAATAAAAATACGAATTTAATATCCTATATTTTATATCAATGTAGCTTATAAAGAAAAATTTATAATAATTCCTCTCACTTGTACATAAGCAATGTTTAAAAGTCTCTAAAGTCGTTTTATATATGTTTAAATTTGATATTCATAAAATTATAATAAAACATTAACATTCTTTACATACTTTTTTTTTTTATGCATTAATCTGTATATCTGTATAGAAGAAATATATGTACTGATGAAAACTAAAAATGTTACAAAGTGTTATTTTCTCCAATGGACACCTCTTTCTAAACTAAGATTGTCCACACTCACATGTTCATGTTACAGTATATTTTAACAACACAAGTGAAAGAAAAAACTTGACATGATATTACATAATTACATAGTTGTAAAATGACAATAAAAAAAAAAAAAAGAGATTCCACATGCATACCCACCATTTCCTTTCATTGTCCTACTCCTGTAAATGCAAGATATCATGTTTATCTTACCATAAAAATAGTTCATGTTTTGCACCATCTCTAGTATTAACATTGTACAAGCATATAACATTGTACAAGCATATGTTGTGTTGGTTGGAATCCTGCCATAAATACTCTGTAATTGTGCATGAAATTTGCAATCGTTTTCCCATTTATGAAAAATGTCACACGATCCAACTAGTTTACTCCCTCATCTCAGAGTTTTAGCATCTTATTAAGGTGACTCAGAAAATTAATCATAGCTCATTCTAGGACTGTATAGAGTAGTATCAATTATTACTACATCACACAAATCCATTCATGTGTTGTGTTCAAATTAAGTGGAAACTATACTACTAGGGTTTGACTTTGTAGATTTCACTCCAAACGTGTTCTTCACACCAATTACTGCTTATGTGTCATTCTTCTCACATATCAAAAAGATAGTCATTCTTGCTCCATCTAATTAATTATAACACCTCTTTATACTTTAGCCTCACATCTCTTTTCCCACTATATCGCCTATTTGCATTGCTGCCTCCAGTGACATAACTTTATTTACATATATAAATAAAAATACTTTTTTAGTTTTATTATATTTTATATATTTCACAACCTCAAAATTTTTCTACATCTATTTTAACATCTGCGAAATATTTTTAACAATCGGACTAGTTTTAAATGTTTTAAAAAAGGTATATATTTGTGTCTTATATGAGATTATGAAGTAATAGAATTGTAGTATCTACACTAGAATCACAACACAAACAAAAATAGTACAAATATGTAAAAATCTATACTTTATTGGGGAGAGATTTCTCAATGTTGTGGAGGAATCTATACTTTACTGAAAAAAGAGTTTAGTTAATTGAATGATCATGAATACAGTGTAGATTGTTGTATAAGAGACAAAAATGGAGTCTAAGATGATAAAATAGGACGATATAATAAGGTTTTAATTGGTTAAAATAATTAATTGATCAATTTTCAATGCATTGAAAGATTACAAAATTTTAGCCAATTAAAAATATTTAATTGGCCAATTTATTAGAAAAATCAAGTGAAATTCAAATGTGACGCTTTTATCATATTATCACAATATTAGCCGATTAAATTAATGATAATTTATTTTACTTATTGGATCTCGTAAATTTTAGTCAGCTAAAATCGTTAAATTTTCTAGTTAAATGGAATTAACTAGTTAAAAATATATTTTAATTAATATATAATGCACTAAAATAATATCAAACAAAGAAAAAAAAATCAATTATAAATCAATATTTTAAAATATATTTTAAATTTCAAATTAAATCATAAAGATACATAAAAGTATGTCATATAAGAATGTCAATGAAATCAAATGAAGATACATTAGACATAATCAATTCCAAATCCTTTTACAGGAGAGGAAGTTTATCTATTATATTTGATAAAGTTTGTCTTGTATCACAAGAGTGGTTTGGTAAAAATATCAACTAATTGATTATTTTCAACAATAAACTTAATTATACACTTACTTTGTTTAACATGATCATGTATAAAGTAGAAAAACAATGTTTTATATTGTCAAATAAGGACGGTTAAAACATAAACCAACATTGTTAAAAATACGGTGACATTTTTGTAAATAAATGAACATTTATAATGTCGGTTAGACCAAAATCGATGTTATAATGTGCACACAACATTGGTTAGACAAAAAAACGGTCATGGAAAAGGTAGTAAAAAATAAAAATTCAAAATTTTAAAATTTTAAATTGACGGGTGAGCACCACGTCTGTTGGGAGCTGTAAACCGTCGTGATGTGTTTCACCATGACGTCGGTTTTGGGAGACCAACCGACGCCATGGTCAGTCTGATATTTGGTAAAAAAAATTGGTTAAAATTAAGGTTCGCACAACGTCGGTTCTGGCCTTCTAATCGACGTTGTGTTGCATCTGAAATTGAATTTGGGGATTTCAGGTCATGTTGGTTAGAAGTCCATAACCGATGTGGTGCTTCCTGTTTTAACCCCACCATGCGTTTTCACTTTCACTTTTCTTCTCCCTCCACTGCGGGCGTTCCCCTGCACTGTTCTAACATCTTCTTTGCTGTTTTTCGACCTCCATTGCTTCCTCATTCAACTCCATTGCACTCCTTCTCGTTCATATACGTTAAGAGTTTCGTTTTGAACGATTCCATTTTCGTTTTGAAGCTCGTTCGAGATGTGTTTCGTTTGAAGCTTTGAGTTGTTTATTTCTCCTCCATTTTCCTTTGCTTTCACTGATATTGTTATTGTATTGACTATTTGTTTGCGTTTTATGGTTTTGGTAGTGTTCGTTTGACCACATTTGGGTTCGTTGGTCTTCTCGGTTTGGCATCACCACTTCTCTCAAGAGGTATGTTTTTATCTTCTTTGAAATAGAAGAACAATATGATTTGAATGGTTATCTATATGATTAGAATGCTTGTTTGGATTTGAATGTTTTTTGTGTATGTTTGATCTATATATTGCGCATATGGTACTGAGTCCGGGAATGTTTGATTCCCAATAATTTTTGTATTTTATTTGAGCATTGTTGTATGATTGGAATGCCTGTATGATTGGAATGCTTAAATGGCCTTTGTTTATAGTTTAATATATAAGAAACGTGTTTTGGTACTGAGTTCGGGGATGTTCGATCCTCGACAATTTCTATTTAATCTTGCTCATTGTGTAATGTGTCTGAAAATCTTTTACTACTCGTAGTGATAGATAGAAGTTGGATAAATGCAAGTCGAATAAGTGATGTTTATGAGAAAGGTGTTGAAGATTTTTTAGAATATGCTAAATGGAATGGAGTAGCAATAAATGGAAGATATTATTGTCCGTGTGTGAAATGTGTGAATGGAAAAAGACTAGATATTGAGTTTATACGCGAGCATGTTCTTTGTGATGATTTCTTGAAGAACTATACAACGTGGACTTGGCATGGTGAAGTTCTAGACTTATCATATGCATTTGAGCAAGATCAATGTCAACATTCTAATCTATATTCTGAAGATTGCATAAATGACATGATTCGTGATATTGGAGGAGAGAGAGTCTAGCAAGCCTATGTGTTTGATTCTTTGAAAGATGATTCACTAATAGAACTGTATCCCGGTTGTTCAAGTTTTTCACGTTTGTCAGCAATATTACGGTTATTTAATATGAAGACAAGAAATGGGTGGACTGATAGAAGCTTTACTGAATTACTTGAATTTTTGCATGAAATACTTCCTCAAGGTAATACATTGCCGACCAGTCACTATGAGACTAAGAAGATATTGTGTCCGATGGGTTTGGAGTACCAAAAAATACATGCTTGTCCAAATGGTTGTATATTGTATAGAAAAGAATTCAAAGGATTGCATAAGTGTCCCAGATGAGGGGTATCAAGATACAAAGTTAAGGATGATGACGGGGATGAAGATGACATGAAAAAGGGTCCTCCTGCAAAAGTATTGTGGTACCTTCCAATCATACCTCGATTAAAACGTTTTTACGCCAATGTTAACGATGCAAAGAGCTTGACATGACATGAAAATAGAAGAAGATGTGATGGGTTATTACGACATGCTGCCGATTCACCACAATGGAAGAAAATTGATTCTTTTTATCCTAAATTTGGAAGTGATCCAAGAAATCTCAGACTTGGTCTTACAACTGATGGAATGAATGCATACGGTAATTTAAGTAGCAAACATAGTTCATGGCCTATTTTGCTATTTATTTACAATTTTCCGTATTGGTTGTGCATGAAGAGAAAATATATGATGATGTCTATGATGATATTAGGACCAAGGAAACCTGGAAATGACATAGATGTTTATCTAAGTCCTTTGATAGAAGACTTGAGATTGTTATAGGATGAAGGTGTTGAGGTTTTTGATGCACATGAGAAGGCTAATTTCAATTTGTGAGCAATGTTATTTTGCACAATTAGTGATTTTCTAACATATGGAAATCTGAGTGGTTATAGTGTCAAAGGACATCATGCTTACCCGACATGTGAAGAGAACACAAGTTACCATCAGCTAAAATATGAGAGGAAGACATGTTACATTGGCCATCGAAAGTTTCTGAAACATAACCACCCTTATCGCAGGTTGAAGAAAGCTTTTAATGGTTGCCAGGAAGACAGAACTGCACCTCCACCCTTAACTAGAGACGAAGTGTATAACCGAGTAAGCAACATCGAAGTCAATTATGGGAAAGTTGTCAGCATAGTGGTGCGAGAAACATATGGAAGAAGAAATCGATATTCTTTAAACTTCCATATTGGTCAAAGTTAGATGTTAGACATTTTATACATGTAATGCATGTGGAAAAAAATGTTTGTGATAGTATAATTGGGACATTGTTGAATATTAAAGGAAAGACAAAAGATGGAATTAATGCTCGTAAGGATCTGATTGAGATGGGTGTTCGGTTTGAGTTACAACCCCAACCTCATGGTAAACGAACGTACTTGCCACTAGCATGTCATACTTTGTCAAAATCTGTGTTTGCGAGGAGTTAAAGTACCACAAGGATACTTTTCAAATATCAAAAGCCTCGTCTCAATGGAAGATTTGAAATTTATTGGCTTAAAATCTCATGATTGTCATGTTCAGATGTAAGACCTTCTCCCAGTGGCTATTCGTGGAATTCTACCAAAAAGTGTTAGACAAGTCATCACTTGTCTTTTCCTATTCTTCAATGCTATTTGTAGGAAAGTAATTGATCCTACTATGTTGGACGACTTAGAAAATGAAGCTGTCATTATCTTGTGTCAACTAGAGATGTATTTTCCTCCTTCATTTTTTGATATCATGGTCCATTTAATTGTTCATCTGGTGAGAGAAACTAGAATATGTGGTCCTGTATTTTTATGATGGATGTACCCAATTGAGAGATGAATGAAGATATTCAAAGGGTATGTGAAGAATCCATATCAACTAGAAGCTTCTATTGTTGAGAGATATATTACAGAAGAGGCAATTGAGTTTTGTACCACGTATATGTCGGAAGTAGATGCTATAGGCATACCGAGGTCGAGGTATGAAGGAAGGCAAGAAGGCAAAGGCACACGAGGTGTGAGGATAGTTCGAAAAGATCAACAACAAGTACTCCAAGCACACTTGTATATTTTGAACAATACTGATGATGCTCTTTCTTACATAGATGAACACAATGTTGTTGAAGACAATGAACCCACATGCAAATGAGAAGTGGTTATTGAATGAACATAACAAGACGTTTTTGAAATGGTTTAAACAAAAAAATCTTCAAAATGATTGTGATGTTGATGATTTTAAATGGTTAGCAAGAGGATCTAACTTTGATGTCATAACATGGTCTAGGTATGATATTAACAAGTTCTCTTTTTACATAATTACTTAGGATCAGAAAAGTACAATGCAGAATAGTGGTATCACCCTTGAGGAAGATTCAATGCACTTTGCTAGTTCAAAAGACAACAATCCTGTGATGGCTACAATAAGTTACTTTGGAGTAATTGAAGAAATCTAGAAAGTTGACTATGTCAAATTTAGAGTTCTAGTATTTAGGTGTAAATGGGTTGATAGTAACACAGGAGTGCATGTTGATGATTTGGGTTTTACTATGGTTGATCTTGCAAAGATAGGTTCTAAGGAAGATCCTTTCATCATGGTTTACCAAGCAAAACGAGTTTTTTATGTCAAAGATACTTCTAATGAAAGGTGGTCAATTGTTATACAAGGAGAACTGAATATGATGTTGAGAACCATGACGACTCAATAGTCCAACATGCTGATAACTCATTTTCAAGACATTTACCTCCTATCAATGAGGAAAATGATCTTGATGAAGTACATGCTACATGGAGTGATCACAATGAAAGAATATGGAAAAACATTGTAACACTGCCAAAATAAGATAAAGTAATGTTTAATTATTTGTTGTCTTTATTTTGAACATTGATTGTACTCAATTTTAGCATTTAATGTTAAGCTTAATTAATTTTGTAAGTTTTAATCTTACGTTTCTGTTTTTTTAGGTCATGGCTGATTCACAGAGGAAGAGTAGAGAACCTACACGGTTGAGAGATGTTACTGCTAGTCGACTTGGTGGTTCCAAGGTCATAGTAGACCTAGACCCTCAGACTGGTAGGGCTTCAGGCCCTAATTGTGTTGTGTTTGTTAGCTATTTGGGTGTTTTGGCTTGGGGGCCAAGTGTACGAGTAAGACCGAGGTATATTTGACTTATCAATAATTACGTGGTAAAGAAAATGCCAGTTTTTCCTTTTGAAACTAGACTCACCTCTTTTGAAAGCGATCCTGCGAGCTTGGAGAGCAAGTGTACTACACGAACGTCGAGTACTCTTGATCGAACTTAGGGCCAAGTACTTCTCGATTAGCAACTATATAATAATAATAACTCTCTATCAAATTAGCCATCCAATCACCGTGACAATAACAATCTAGAAGGGTTGTGGAGGGTCATTCAATCACATCAAAGCTACAATATATTTGACCTCTATAAAAGACACACAAGCCCTGGGAGAAGGGAAAAATTTCTATTCCCAATCATTTGCTCCAACTGTTGTATACTTGGTATCAAAGAACCTTTTGTAGGTACACCCCGTGTTTAGAGAAGCAGAATACCAACAATCGAGCACTCCAAACAAAGACCTCCTTGTGTGAGAAGAAGAGAGAAGATCCTTTTTAGGCCTGACAAGAATAGTTAGCATAATAAGTATCATATATGTATTCAGTCTTGGCTATGGATAGAGCAATACAAGCTTGTTTTTTAACTATATCATGAAATTGAACTACTTCCAGATAAATTACAAGTACCACTTGTACTTTTTCTATCAAGCTTACACTTGGAAAATTCAAAATTGGAATAACCAACGAGATTCAAATAAGCATAACTAGGATTTCACAAACCCACTTAATAGTTGATTGTAGGTACATGAGAATCCCTTTTGTTAGATGAAAATGAGATTTCTTATAACAAAACTAATATATAACACACATACAAACATGGCACATTATATTTAAAATTTTAGTAGTCAAATAACAAGGAACCAATTAATCATCTATATTTTATGTAATAAAAAATTTACCTCAAGAAAAATGAAAATTACTGACTAAATAATAGTGACAGGATAATAGTCTTCTCTTTCTTGTCATTACTCACTTATTGTTTCATGAGCTTATCTATTTCCAATTCATGTTCCTTAAAATTATGAAGAAAAATGCAATATTTAAGGTAGACAAATCAATCTAACTTTTTACAAAAAATTAAAAAGTGAAACCCTCAAAAAATCCATTTCCTCTAAATCATTTTTACAAAAAATTAGAAAATGAATAACTTTCCAGGAAAATCTTGATACAATTGCTAAAAATATATGATAAATTTAAGAAAGAGAGTGAATTGAGTTATTAAGATATCTTATAAATTTTTCGAAAGCAAAAATGAACAAATCTCTTTGAATAAATTAAGTTAAAGAATTTAAAACAATTTTAGGTTTTGATGATGTTTTATTCAAAGGTTCTTAAATTCTAAAATAATAGAAATATGAATATGCACAACAAAATAATAGACTAGAGAAAATAAATTGCAGAAAAATGATATTAGTTCACCCTCACAATAAGATAACATTCAATTACTCAATCACCTTAATTAAGCTAATTCACTATTTTTCAAGTTTTATAATAATACCTCAAAAAAATAAGAAAAAATATACAACTCAACATAGGTTATTAAACATCACAATATCTTCTAACCTTTATTGAGACCTTAACACAAACACACTTTGATCACTCTAATCAAAACAAAAAAAAATTCTAAAAAAAAAAGAACTAGAACAATATCACTTGAAAATTTTAAGTTCATATATTTGTAAACAACTATAAAAGATGATCTTTAATGTAAGAAAACAATACTAGGATCTTCTATTAGAAATCTTGCCGATTTTGTATTTGATGAAGTCAAGAGAAATTAAGAGCTATAAGGAGAAATCAATAGTAGTCAAGGTTAAAGATCCAAAGATAGCTCAAGTTTAAGATTATTTGGAGGCTTTGTCTTAACTTTTAGTGTGTGTTGATGGAATCACTTGTAAATGTTCATATATCAGTGATTGATTCAAGAAATCTTAAGAAATTTATTTGAAATAGTTTTTGAAAAATAAAAATATGAAAAACTTGTGTTATGAAAAATCAACCGATTGATTTCTTCCAACTAACAATTTTAAAAAATAACTATTTTTAAACTGTTTTAGATACACATTTTTTTCATAACATTTTAAACACACAAAATATAAAGAGAGAAAATTGAGAATTTTTTTTGACAATACAAGAAAAGAGCAAGAATTATTTTCAAGAACGAAAAGTGAATCTTTGATCAAGAAATCTTCAAGAAAGAGTTCTTAGTGTGTCTCCACTAGTTTATGAAAATTATGTACTAGTTTACATCATATTTAGGATCAGGGAAGTCTTCTGCAATTATTTTTGAGTCTGTTTTGTCTCAAATTTTGTGTATAACTTACTTTTAATTTGTTGATTTTTGAACTGCTACAAGGGGTTATAGTTTTGCAGTAGTGTTGGCAGTGATATTGTTTGACATTGTATTTGTGTAGCAGGGTGCTAGATGAGTTTGTGAGGTTCTTGCAAGGTGTAAGGAGGATTCTTGATTGTATAGGATTTACAATTGAGTGTGGTTAGTGAATTTTCTTTGCTTATTGGCAAGGAAGATTGGATGTAGTCCTTGAGAAAGAGTGGATCGGTATAAAACCTGTATTCCTGGGTAAAAATCAATCAATTACTTTTGTAATCAACCCATTGAATTTTTCGTACTATACTAACTATTATTCTATTTTTAATTTGGTTTTAAACTAAGTTTGATCAAGTTACTGCACATACAGTCTTCTCTGCATAATCATTAATTCAACTGATTTCGTTGTATCTTTTACTATATACATTGATATATCAACACTGTAATTGATTCCTTTGACTCAGCTTATTTTGAAAAATTCAATTTATTAATTCTATATCTCAATAAATTATTTTTCTTCCAGTGACAATTTGAAGATTTCACATTCACTAATTTGCTTGTCAAACTGATTGTTCAAGGCTTGCAAGTGATTGATAAATTGTGTTAAAAATTCTGAGAGTTATTTCAATCGATTAGTTGGTAATTCAATTGATTTATTTTTTTCTAAATAAGTCTTGCTATATAAAATTTAAATTGATTGTTTGCAAATTTCAATTGATTATTTTTCTGATGTGTTCTTATAAACTGTAATTAAGCAAATTCTTTAAAAACTTTCGTTCTTTATAAACAATATTTGACAAAAAATTCAATAATTTAATTCACTTCCTTTTTAACTCAAAACTTTCCTTCTTTATAAACAATATTTGACAAAAAATTCTATAATTTAATTCACTTCCTTTAAAAATTAGTCTAAAATATTTTTATATTCACATTTCAATTTCTTAGAATAATTTTAATAAAGTATTCTTTAGTGTGAAAAACTCTTAAAAATGGTCTCAATTTTAAAGGTTTTGTTCTTTAACCTCAAGGCCCATGACTTTTTGCATTTTTAAGATAGTTTCTACAAATTAAAAAAATATTTATTAATAATAGATATAATATATAATATATTTTTTGATATTTTTAGTAATGAAAAAAAATTGAAACTACCCAAAAAAGAAAAAATGGAAAAATTTAAATTAATACTTTTATGATATAACTGTTTTGTATTAAAAAAGAGAAAATTAAATTATAAAATATAGTATTAAACTATCTTTACTTTTGTCCCACTTTTCTTTTGTTAGAAATACTTATACCATTATTTATGTTCATCATTTTCTCTCTTATCAAATATTTTAAAAATAATCTAATTCATTATTTATTTTATTAGGTATTAATAAGATTGTGGTGAGATATTTTAATTTTTGCTTGCTTCTTTTATATATATATATTACCTTTGTTTAGTTTTTTTTTAAAGTTTAGTCTATGTGATTGTCAACATAATTAAAATTACATATAACATAATGATGTCTGTGCATATTTGTTCCTGTAAATTTGAGACTAATAAAAAAATCGCGATAATATAAAAAACACACAAAATTTAAGTATTGTCATGCTTGGATCCTTAATCAAATAAACATAAAAAGAGATGATACTTTGATATAGGACTCTTCATTTAACTATTTTAATAATATAAAATATAGTAATGAAAGATGTGTTTGTAATTAAGTTATTAAAATAAGTTTAATATAAGTGTAAAAGAAAAAATAAGGTCAAAGTAAAATGATCTAAACATAAAGCCCACGAAAGGCCTACCAATACCAACCCCGCCCAAACTTCTTAATAGAAAAGAACATCAACTGTCTCCAACCGCGTAGAGGGCGCGTGGACGAACCTTCCGAGCACTGGACCGCACCAGCCAGACGGAAACCCAGTAAACCGGAGAGTAGAAAACACGCGCAGCTTAACCGTTTGTAATAACTTTTAAAATTCTTGCACACAAAAATCCCCGCCATTAAAGTCCCTAACTCTCTCTTAGTCGCGTGAGGCCCACGCGAGATGCCACGTTACTCCCCATTGGTGAGTTTCTTTGACGCGGAGACAGTGCGCGTGAGTCCACCTCCACAAATTTCGGTGTTATAATGCTTCCTGGGCACGGCTCTTTGTTGCACCCCAAACGCTTAGCCTGGTCCACGCTTCCCCACGAACGCACCGTTGTCGTACACCTGTGACGATTCGATAAAACGACTAGCGTTTAGAGAAAGAGAGAGAAAGGTGAAGCGTTCTAGAGAGAGAAACAAAGAAGAGAGAGTTTGGAAGCGTGTGTATGTGTGTGTGCGAGATCTGATCGAAAACAAGGTAATCGAGCTTTGAAACCCTACTACTGATTTTTATCTACGATTTGTTCTTAAGAGTCTGATTCTTGGTTTCTGAGGAGGTTCTGAGTGTTGGTGGGAATTTTTGAGGTGGGAGGAAGCCCTAGGAATTTCTAGGGTTTGTTTGTTTTTTGATTTTTTTTTTTGGCTTTTTTTGTGTGATTCTTTGATTTTTTGGTGTGTAAAACCCTAGGATTTCGGGGATTTGGGATTGGTGTTAGGATTAGGGTTTTGGATTTATGGCTTCGGGGCCTGTGGTTGGAGGGGATGATGAAGCCAAAGAGAAACAGAGATTCGGGGAGAGGAAAGTTTACACGAGGAGGAAAGTGCTCAAAGGCCCAAAGAAAGAGCCTAACGCTCCAAACGCCGTTGCTTCCGCCACTGAAAATAACGCTACAGCCACTTCTACCGTTACCAATGACAATAGTATCAATAACAGAACTGGAACGGTCCAGAAGAGCGAGGTTGGGGAGTCCGGTGAGGCCAAGAGCAATAGTGGTAACGTTGTGGTTCAGCCTCCTGAACAGTCTGCGGTTCCAGAGGATACTGCTCAGCCACAAGTGAGTTCAAGATTAGAGGATCAGATGCAGGTGAGTTTAAGACTGGATAATGGGAATACAGTTCAGCCACCACTGGAGGATCAGGATATGACATTGACAGAAGGTAGTTCAAGGAAGGAGGATGAAGATATAACTCAGTCGCAATTGGAGGAGGATGGGAATAGGGTTCTGTCCAATGGGAATTCAAGGTTGGAGGATGGGAATATGGCCCAGCTTCAAGTGAGTTCAACATTGGAGGATGTGAATATGACCCAGACTCAAGCGACTACAAGATCAGTGGACGCGAATATGGCTCAGCCTCAGGTGAGTTCAAAATCAGAGGATGAGAGTGCAGCTCTGCCACATGGGGGTTCAAGGTCAGAAGATGGGAACACCACTCAGCCACAAGTGTCATTGGATGGAAATATGGCTCAACCACAATTGAGTTCAAGGTCAGAGGATGGGAATATAGCTCAACAAGTGAGTCCTAGATCAGAGGATGTCAACATGGTTCAGGCGCAAGAGAGTTCAAAATTGGAGGGTAGAAAGTCCCCTCAGCCAGAAGTGAATTCAAGAATGGAGGATGGGAATTCACCCCAGGTGCAAGTGAACTCGAGATCGGAGGATGGGGTTTTGCCTAGGTCACATGTGAATTCAAGATGGGATGGGGATACAGTTCAACCACCGGTAGTGCTGGTTTCTGATGACTCATACAACCGGCAGCGTGATGAACCTTCTAGCCTCAATGTTGAGCAGGAGGATGATGGACCTCCAAGCCCCAGCCGTCATCAGGAGGCAGTTCCTAGTACTCGAGGCCTTCCATTGGGGAATGGGGTTGTGGAGCCACGACAGAGGGATCAAATCAAGATAAGCTTGTCCTCAAAATCAAAACAGCAAATACGGGAGATTCGGTGGAAGCTTGAAAGTGAGCTTGATGTTGTAAGAAGTTTGGTTAATAGGATTGAAGTGAAGCAGAGGCAAGTTGGTGGATATCGCAACTCAAATGTGCTGGTTGGTAGTGGGATGGATAATGTGGGTGGAGCAAAGCGTGCTCACTCAGAGGTGGCATCTGTTGGTGTTCCAAGGGAACCTGCCAGTTCCAGGCCTTTGCACCAGTTAAGTTTGTCAATGTTGGAGAATAGTCAAGGGATTAGTGAAACTGTTGAGAAGGAGAAGAGAACACCTAAAGCAAACCAATTTTATCATAACTCAGAGTTCTTGCTTGCAAAAGATAAATTTCCTCCAGCAGAGAGTAACAAGAAGTCAAAGTTGAATTGGAAGAAGCAAGGTGGGGGAGAAATGAGACATGGTTTTGGGATGGGATCTAAGTTTTTCAAAAGCTGTAGTTCACTGCTTGAAAAATTGATGAAACACAAGCATGGTTGGGTGTTTAATGCTCCTGTTGATGTTGAGGGTCTTGGTTTGCATGATTATTTCACTATCATCACTCATCCAATGGACTTGGGAACTGTAAAGTCAAGGCTGAACAAGAATTGGTACAAATCACCAAAGGAATTTGCAGAGGATGTGAGACTCACTTTTAATAATGCCATGACATATAATCCAAAGGGCCAAGATGTTCACATAATGGCAGAGCAGTTAGCAAAGATATTTGAAGACAGATGGGCTATAATCGAGTCAGATTATAATCGGGAGATGAGATGTGGGTTTGATTATGGGGCTGCTCCCCCTGCACCTTCACCCTTGTCAAGAAGGGTTTCTGCTTTTACACCACCACCACACCTTGATATGAGAAGGATTTTGGATAGATCAGAATCAATGACACAGACTCCAAAACCTATGAGCTTTACTCCATCAAGTAGAACCCCAGCTCCAAAAAAGCCAAAGGCTAAAGATCCTTACAAAAGAGACATGACATTTGAGGAAAAACAAAAACTAAGCACTAATCTTCAGAGTTTACCTTCAGAGAAGCTTGATGCTATTGTACAAATCATTAAGAAGAGAAATTTAGCACTTGATCAACATGATGATGAAATTGAAGTAGACATTGATAATGTGGATGCTGAGACTCTCTGGGAGCTTGATAGATTTGTGACCAACTATAAGAAAAGTTTGAGCAAAAATAAAAGGAAGGCTGAACTTGCACGAGCTAGAGCAGAAGCCTTGCACCAGAGTGCTATCCAGAAGGTAAAGAATTCAATTTTTTACTTCTATTGCCTTGCTTACTTTGGGGAGCAATTATTCTAAATGTCTTTTTTTTTTTTTATTATTTTTTGCTTTCCGCAGAGCCGGGCACCAGCTATTGAAGAGATTCCAAACGAAACACAAACAGGTGAACTTCTAAGAATCGGGTTTGGTATTTTTGGGTTGTTCATCTCTACTGTTTTTTATTGAAATCATTGGCTTTTTGTGTACAGAAGAAAGGATTATTCCCCAATCATTGCCTGTGCAAGGGGGAAATCAAGTGGATAACGGGAGTAGGTCAAGCAGTTCAAGCAGCTCGAGCAGTGATTCTGGATCTTCTTCAAGTGGTACATTGATCATGATTTAGCGTTTATCTTACGTGTTATTTGTTCGTGTACATTTTGCGGATTGTTGAAGTCAAATGTTCTGTCTTTCTCATTTGTATGTGGTGTTGCAGATTCTGATAGTGACAGTTCCTCAGCGTCTGGATCTGATGCAGGCTCACAAGGGACCTGAATATGCTCCGTCTGGTAGAGTTACAGCCTCTGATGTTTTATCTTACGTTGTGCTCTATGACTTCGTATTGTTTAGTAATCCTTTGCTTATGTGATATTTATCTGCACTTCTCCCTTTCCATTATGAAGAGAGATGTATATATAGTCAAGCTGTTTTATTTTAAAAAAAATGAGTGATGATTTTGTTGCTTATGAATGATCATTGTTTGTTTGTCATAACGTGTTGTTGAGTACACTGTGTATGTGTTGCATTTGATTCAGTCATGTGATGAGTTTGTATATCTGTCTGTGTTGTATGAAAGTTGGTGGCCTTTCTGTTGGTGTTCATAATCAGTTAGTTTTTGGCAGAATAAGATTTGAAGCTACTATTGTCGGAAAAGGTTTATGCAGTTGCATAAAGTCATAAACTTGTGACATTTTTTGTAATAGCTTGGCTGTAACATAGCTATTTCTTTTTGTGGAAACTCCAAACCGATTTAATGATTTTACCTGCTTTGCAAGTAATTTTGTTTAATTTTATGAATCAATTTATTCCCACTTTATTAGTTTTTATCATGATCTGGTGGTTCCTTCACTATATTTTGTTTCTGCTTCCGCACAATTCCCCGTCCCCTGCCTGTACCTTTTACTTTTTATACTGTTTATTAGTTTGTGTGCATTTGACTCCATTTTTGCTCTTCTATATTGCCTGTCTCGTTTGGGAACATTTTAAGACAAGTGATGTGAAATTTACTAGTTATAGCCCTTTTGACCCGGGGTCTTCTGATTTAACCAATCATAGTCGTTGACAACCTTGTTGTACTAGTTTTTATAATATATAGGTGGTTTTGAAAAATGCTGTTTCTTTATGCTTCACTATGACGAGCTTATTTAACCTTGACCGGTCCCGCTTTAAGTTCGACTCTTTAAGGTTTTTTCAGAATCTCAAACTTGATTATTAAAATTGGAGTTAAGATGCATTACCATGGAGCATAGTGCAATTGGTGTCTTCTGAGCCCCAAAAGAAATAGCATGACTTTGTATGATGCATTCTGAAGGTTAAATTATATGAATGCTTGAATTTAATGCACCCGTGCTCCTGCACATGCGATTACCTGTCTGAAGCGTATTTTTCTTAATGTGCTTGTTGAAGTCATTAATAATATAAGTTTTGGAATGGATCTATGCTAACTATTTTTCCCATTATGTGTTTTTCTTTCACGTTGCAGATCTCATATTTTTAGAGTAGACAGTGTCTTGGTGCCCGCCTAGTTTGGTTTTTGAAGCTTCCAGAGTATTAGCTTTAGCTGTTGGATTGTAGAGGAAGCATTCTGAAGGCCACGGTGATCCTATTGATGCAGCATGGGATATTTTGTTCCCTTTTATTTGAACTTCTACTTGTTCCTGGCCTTCTACTTGGCATTCTCGACACGAATTCTTGTATAATATTTGGTAGGAATGTGATGATAGTTAGGTAGTTAGTTTTCCGTAGCATGTGTACATTGCTAACTACTGCTGCGCAAGCATTGACTTCCATTGATAACATGTTTTTTAATTATGTGCTAGCAGATTCAAGATCTTGGTGCCATACGAAGATAATATGTAATTCCTTGTTCTTGAAAATCTTATTCCGTGTAGCTTAAAACCGTGAAAATGCAATGTAGGATTTTCTGAGTTAGCTAAGCTTTTACTTTTAACTGGTTTTTTCTATCGAAGCTTTCCACCTAACTTATCGACTATAAAAATCGTTCTTTATCAGCTTAGAAATCTCGTAATTACTTTCCGATATATCAATGAAAAGAAAAATGTTTAAAATGAAAATATATTTTTTTTGAAGAAATGATGCCTAACCATAAGGATCCAGCAAATTCCAAGGTTTTCTTTATTGGGGACAGAGTGGAAGAATAACTTTCTTTTGGTGTTGAAGACTTGTTTTATGGGGATGGTTCCAGTTGTCTAGAGGGAAGGTGTCCTTTGGCCCTTTAAAATGACAAGGGAAGTTGAAACTATAGTTAGCAGTGTATAGTCTTATTCTTTCTTTCTTTATCTTGATTCCGAGACGAGGAAGCATATCAGAGGAAGTGAAAGAAACAATGTGCAACTCAGATGGAGATTGCAGGCCCCTGGGTTTCTTGTTGGGTCTTCCCTTTGCTTTTCTCAGCCTCCTTCTATCAATCGTGGGTCTAGTTGTCTGGATTGTTGGGTAAACAATCTCTTCTCTTTCTCTCTCTTCTCCTAGCTGTCTTATTGTGGTTGTTTGTGTTGGGTTACTTCACACCTGCAATCTGGGTGTGATCTGATTGGGAGAAAAACAAATTTTGGTTATATGTGCAGATTGTTGCTGACGTGCATATGCCCCTGCTGCTTGTGCCTGACCATAATAGTGGAGCTTGCGTTAGGATTGGTGAAGGCTCCACTGCACGTCATGGAGTGGTTCACCTCTCAGATCCCTTGCTGACCCCTTCTTTGTTTCTTTCTTTCTTCTGCAAGAAAAAAAAAAATTATACTTCATTCTGTGGGTGTTCATTGATGGTACCCTCTGTCTTCTTGCCAGTTTCTGCTGTTTCAGGAGTGGGGATTTCATGTTTGCCTTTTGGTTTCTTTGTCGAATTAGTAGCAGTGTCTTATGAAACTTGGTTACAGAGAAAATCGAACAGTTCAAAATACTTTTTGCTTCTTAGGCGTTGATATTACAGAGAGAGAACCAATTATCATTAATTACTGCTGAAAAAACTACATTCCCATTTGTTTCAAGTTTTTCTTTTATGGTTTTTTGCGTATTTTATTATACCCCTCTCATTTTTTTTATTATTGTAAAGTGTATTAGTCTAGCCATCCCAACATTGTACTTTACAAGAGAGGGCAACGATAATATCAGAAAAGCTGAAGTCTATTATTTTTATTCTGCCATGGTAATTCCTGCACTGACTTAGAAACTAACAGTATTAAATACATCTAAGAATTATATATGATTCACAGTTAGATTAATCATATTTAGAACATACACATGGAGAGTGGGCCCAAATCAATCAATAATGCACATCACACATTTTCTCAACTAGATTACTGTTTTTGTTATTTATTTTACAAGAAAATCACGGTCTTATTTTGTTTGCAACTAATTATTGTTAGTAAAATATGAAATTTTACAACATGTAATATATTTAATAAAATATAAATGATTAATGTAGGATTTTAAATTTGATAATTGAACAACTATTTGTTATTTTTATTGAAAATAGAATGCTTTGACCAAGAATGAAGGTGTGAACTGTGGATAATAGTGAAGAATCATCTCAACTTTAACAAAAAATAAACAGAGGTTTAATATATGAATATATGATATTTCAATGCAAGTTAGTAAAGGATATTTAAATTACAAGAGATTCATATTTCAATGAAAGTTAGTAGGGATATTTCAATGAAGTTAGACTTTTACTAAGATTAAAGTAGTTAAAAAAAGTCAAACCATGTATTTAGACTTAAACCATTTCTTTTGAAGAAAAAGAATTTAGACTTGCATTATTACTCATAAACAGTTTAATAGTAGTAGTAGACAACAACAAACAAAATGAAGAACAACTCAAAAACAACTCAAAAGATTCTAAATAATTAATTAATGACATTCCACAAGCAGATAGATATATCAATAGTATCCAAAATCAGTGCAAGATCTATACATTATTACTACCATATATAATCACAAAAAGACATTCTTATTTATTTACAACTCCACAAAACGTGGAACTTTTAGACAAGTAGCACTGCATGATAGATATTCACATATAAACCAACTTTACTGTAAACATATATGATTCTTATTTATTGATGGATTTCCTTCCATAAACCAACTTTGTTAAGAGCATAGCCATGCAACTTAATGTGCACAATTAATCACGTTTCAAGTCTGCATGTTCATATTCGTGGGATTTTGGTTTTTCCTTTTCTCCCTCTCCTGCAACCTTGATTCCAGTTGTCTCTGCTATGGCTGCTATGGTATCACCTATAGCATTCAACACCCCTCCCTCTTGGTTTCCTCCTTGGACTTCCAATTTTCCTTCTTCCTTCTGAATTGGCAGTTCTTGTCCTCTTTGAAAGCTTTCAGTGGTGGCTTTTGCTGATGGCCTGTCCTTGGATTCCTGTGCACAATTTCCAATTTTTATTAAGTAGCTTACACCAAAGAATCTTCAATAAAATGAGATGACATGTTCCTATATATTAAGTTCCAGCATGCACCATGCATTCAAGAAATATATTCAAGAAATATGTACAAGTCTCTGAAGTTTGCTGTTCTTTTCTCTCTCTTTTAAGATTTTAATTGCAAATCCATTTAAAATCTAGCAGATATTTTGTCATTCTCAATTTGATATTTCTTTACCTTCAACTAAAATTTCTCATGTGTCTAAACTAAAATTGTTGAATTAATCATATTGTTCTAATCATGAGGTACAGCACACACACACAAAATATGTGTGTATATGTGTACACAAGTGTAAACTATCTTGCACTAAGAATTCAGAGTTATTATACTTATTGAAGTATTTAAGAGTAAGAGTATGGTAAATTGGTTGTAATTAAATGAGGTATATATATATATATATACACATACACATTTACACAAACTAAGTCATAGACAGAAATAACCACCTGATTATGACATACACACACATTTACACAAATTAAGACTCATAGATAGAAATAAACACCTGATTCTGAGCTTCTCTTTTGGCCTCCAGAGCCCTCTCTGCCTCCTCTTTCTTCCTTGCAGTGTACTCCTTGGCATTCTCACCAGTTGCAGAAGCTAAACCTGTAGCAGTATCCAGTGACTTGGCAGCAAGCTCATACGCCTTCTGGCCTAAATACTCAACTGCTCCCTCAACAGCATTAGTGACAGCCTTGGTTCCCTCCACAGCCTTCTCAGTAGAGTAATGAGCAGCACTCCAACCTTTCACTTTAGCATTGTCGCTCAAATCCCCAGCCACTTTGGAAGCATTCTTGCCAGTTTCATTTGCCTGCTTGTTTCTCTCTTTGGAAGCTTCAATCTCAGCTTGTTTTTCTCTCTCTCTTTCATACTTCTCCTTAGCAGCTTCAATTACATTCATTGCTTTTTCTTGAGCTTCGTTTCTGTACTTGGAAATATCTTCCAGGCTAGGCTCTTCATTTTGTTCTCTTCCTCTTCCTTGTTCATCACCACCACCCTATCATAAATTAACAATCTCAAAATCTTAAAATAATACAATTGAAACAAGTATTTAAGGAAGGGTTAATAATACAAAAGCTAGTCTTTTCATTACGGAAAATAAGTGAGAAAGACCCCTTTAGAGGGAGATTAATGTATGCTCAAATTCACACAATCTCCATGATTATTACCAAATAACATATATTTGAATGTTTCAATCTGTTAATAAAATTCGATTATATATTATGTAAAAAGCTAGCCATGACCAGGTAATAATCCACAGAAAGTACTAAGTCATATAGGAATAATTATCATACAAAGAAAGCATATTAGAGGCTATAGTTTTAATTTTTACCTCTTTGGTTTCATCTTCGTCTCTTGTTTTGTCCATTGGTCTTGTTTTCTCTGCCTCCACTTTTCCTCTTGGAAGATTGTTTCTTCGTTTCTCCTCTTTGTTCCACTCTTTTCCCTCCACTACTCTTGTTCTTCCCTCGAGTTTATCTTTTCCTCCTAAACCCTTCTTCTGTTCACCTTTCGTTTCAAACTTGAGGCCACCACCACTCTCTCTTCCTCTTCTTGCTTCTTCAACCTCTTTGTCCATTACTATATTACCATACCCAGCTCTATCAGAAACCAACACTCTCTCTTTCTCCCTCTGACCCCTCCCCTTCTCACCAAATGAATCCTTTCCACCTGCCTCAATATGATCCTCTATCTCTTTCACCTTCTTGAGGGGGTCTCTGAGAGGCATTTGCTGAGATGCCATTGGTTTTTGTTCTATCTTGATCACAAGGTTTGTTTAGTTTTGTGGGGTTTGAATTTGGTTTGCCTTGTGGAGTTGAGTGAGGTGCTTAAAAAGAAGGGTTGAGTCGGTTAGAAGAGGTGGTGGTGGATGAGGTTTGCATGGAAGGGACAAGTGGTACAATGCATTGTTTGTAGGTATTACAACGTGTGAGAGTGTTACGTTAGCATGCATAGTAACCTGATGCATGTGTTATGGTTTCTTTGTTGAGGAGCTTTGGGTTTGAGGCACGTGGCAAATTGGGATATGTCTCCTGTTACTACCACTATCTTCTTTCCCTATCATTTAATAATAGTATTATACTTTCTTTTCATACAAAATTAAGTAAGGTTTACTGTTTATTCTAACCTTCTTTGAGATTTTTATTTAAATGTAATAATTAGTAACATATAATTGTTATAAATAAATTAGAATGTTAGTAATGATTTAGTAATAATTTATCAAATGTTAATTAGTAATATTTTATCAAGTATATTTTATTTTTAAATATTTTTAATAATATTTTAACGTATTAATAGAAATATTTATAAAAATGTTGGTAAAATTTATATAAAAATATAACATTTTAAAAATATTAGTAAATTCTTTTAATAATAAAAAAAATGTTTCTAAAAGTTTTTATAATTTTTCTATAAGAGACAATATTTTAGAATTAATAATAAAATAGTTAGTAATATTTTTTTAATAAAGATAACATTTATAAAAATATCATTAATATAAATATTTTACAATATTATAATAAATATTATTAAATTGTTAAATTGTTTAATAGAAAAATGTATAAATTATTTAGAGTTGTAACGCTCATTTCGTGCATCCTATGCTCATTTTATATTTTTTTTCTCTAGTAAATGAATAATAAATCATAAAAAATTTAAAATTTTATTGGACAGATAAAAACTTTAGTTGTATTTTATTATTTTTCTTTTATCTTCTTCTCTTGACGGGGTGGTGTATATAAGAATGGTAACGGTTACCCTTAAAGGATTAATTACATTTAAATTAAAACAATAAATCTAATTAAATATATGATTCAAGATGAAATAGAATAAGTTTTTTTCCCATTTTGGTGTACTTATCAATTTTAATTCCCAAAATGGGTAAAAAAAAAATTATTTACCAAAATGAACAAATTTTGCCAACTAGATAGTCATAATTTCAAACTAGTCAAAATAAGAGTGACATGCTGGCAATTTCAATTAATGATATTGATTAAAATTGTTTCTCTCTCTGCAATCATTTTTAATTATTTGATATTATGATTGTTAGGTTTAACAATTAATAAAAAAATAATAATCATTATATAATAATAATTAACAAACAATTTTTTAATTATTTAGCACTATGTTTGTTACTTTAACAATTAACAAAAAAATTAATAATAATAATTAACGAAACTAAAATAAAAAAATTAAGACATACAAGTTTATTTTAAATTAAAACAAAATAACATAATGATAATAATAATAAGAATAATTCATATGAATTTAATAATAATTATTATTATTTTTAAATTTAAATAAAATAAAATAATAATAATAATAATTAATAATAAGTGAATTCAATAATAATTATTTTTTAAATTAAATTTGTATGAAATTATTCTTCTTACTATTATTATTTAAATTA
>Ga0209700_104997_pt1 | contig 23059 bp, 9 predicted proteins | sample SiratroredBW_FD_187528 | JGI IMG/M metagenome (GOLD analysis project Ga0209700, IMG submission 187528) | Root nodule microbial communities of legume samples collected from California, USA - Siratro red BW (SPAdes) (version 2) | ecosystem: Host-associated > Plants > Roots > Nodule | place: USA... | reverse complement strand
ATATTTATATATATATATATATATATATATATATATATATATATATATATATAATCAAAACTTATATTCCTGTTATTTAATAAAGAAAATTTGAATATTTAGTAAATTTAATTTATTTGATAATTGAAGGTGGAAGGAAACAAAATATATGAAATTGATAGAACATAGTTATTATTGAAATTAAATTGATACACATCTTTTTAAGTGTGAATCCTTTTATGTCGTGATGGTCAACGTAGATACTGTTTTGTAAGTTTCAAATTTGTTCATTAAGTGTTTTTATGCTTAAATCGTTAGTTTGAATAAATAATTCAATGTTGATGAATGATTCTTTATAACGCACACTTAGGTGAAAAAGTTGAGTACTTTTACAACAATTAATCATTTGTGTGATGTCTACATCATTTTGTTTGTACTAAGTCGTGTAAAAGTTTTCAATTAAGAACTCTAACTAGATGTTAGTAGTTGATTTGTAACTTATTTTTGGTCTTCATATTCTAGGACTTTGGATATGTTATCAAATAACTAATTGAAAGAATAATTGTGTGAGATTGTCATTCTTCTAATGTTGCAACATTTGTAGATTAGATTGTAACCATGTGGATTTTCTATTATGGTGGCTCATTAGATAAGTCTATATAGTATATTATTACTTTAATGGAAGTTATGGGGTTTGGATTTTTGGAAGTTTGTAGCGGTTGAATTTAGAAGCATCACGATTTCTGTTGTATATCTTGTTAACTTAACATACATTTCAATCATTATACAACTTCACTTGACTTATAAGATAACAATTGAGAAACATGGTCATCAGTTAATATCTAAACAACATCATACTTAATGAGATCGTGGTCCATGAGTTGAGGTTGATGGTAGTACAACTTCAATGTTGTTTAATCAAGAAGTCGTAAAGCAATGGACATTTTTTCTTTCAAATGAATGCATGTACATTTATATGGGATCCAAAACAATTTAGGAGATGAACATTTAAAATCGGCACCGTTCTCAGTTTGTGTTATTTGACCATTTAAACATATTCACAAGATAGGAACTGAAAAATAAAATTCTCTTTCTGTGATATAAAATTGTTCTATTTGAAGATAAATTTTGAAGTTTAGAAGAGAAGAAGATTTTGTATGTTTGACCAAGATGGTTTTCTTTTCTGAATGATAATTTGGTAGATAGTTGAATTTATAGATGAAGTATAATGAAGTGATAGATAATCATGGTCGTTGTGAGTTGTCAAATGAATGTTGTAGATTAATATACTATATTGGATGATTTTGAGTGTAGACACATAAATTGATTGATGGTGTTGGTGAGATTCTTGACATGTCATATATATTGTTCATAAATTGATTGATGGTGTTGGTGAGATTCTTGACATGTCATATATATTGTTGTTTAGTGTGCTCTAACAAAAATTAATTTGTGGAGGATTGTTCACGGTGTAGTTTCATAAGCAATGTGTCATGACTTAAAGCAATTTATGGAGTGTAATGCAACTTGGAATTTTTTTATCAATGTTTCTTGACGAAAAACAATTTCTTAAAGGTTGTGTCATGGTATAATTTGTTGATTAGTGTATCCTGACAAAAAGGTAATTTATGGAGAACTATGCGAAGGTGCACTTTATTGATTAGAGTGCCCAACAAAAAAATAACTGCACAAACTTTATTGATTAGTATGTCTAATGAAAAGAAAATTATGGAACAGTGTATAATTTGTAGAATATTCTTGTCATTATGAATATTTTGTGAATTATTATTATTTGTAGAGTTAAAATGTTATTTATAATTAAAAATTTGTATTTGTTATATGATAAGTAGTTAAATAATGAAGTATATCTTAAAATAAAAAAAAATAAAAAAGATGAAATATGCATTTATTATATAATTAAGAACATAATGCATGAAATATTTCTTTGCTTAAAAAAACATAACGATGAAGTACCATTGGAACATGTTTTTGTATGTCCAGTAGGAATATTCTTTTGTACGAGTATATTTCACTAGTGTATATCTCCATCCCAAGCTTTATAAATCATAATAGTATGTTTGATTGAAATTTTGATTATAATATAAACTTTATATTTCCTACTGAATATATTAATTTACTTTAAAAAATTAATATAATTAATAATAATAACAACATTAATGTTGTTAAAGTTTAAAATTTGTAAAATAAGTTTAGGTTGAGTTTAAGAGGGAGTGAATTGAACTTTCAAAAAATTTCGCAAAGATGGAAAGAATTTGAAATATAGAATGAAAGTTCTTAATTGAAACAATCAAAAGTGTTATTCAGAATTGAACAGTAAAAGTCAATGTATTCCAGATCACAAACAATCAACTGAAACTACAGTCAGAATAACATACAACAATAACACAATCAAATCAGTTGCAGAAGCAATGAACTGGACCCATAAAGCAGTTTAGATAATTAAAAAAAAACAATTAAGTAAAACTGGGAATAGTATACTGAAAACAAAATAAGAATACAATTCAGAACACTCTAGATACAATAAGATAAATAGTAAAAGTAGTTTACTGGAAATCACTCACACAACAATACAAACCAAAATTGATATATCAACCCAGAAGAATAATAATTTCAAGAAAACTAGTTTCCATAAAAACAAACAAATATACAGTAATCACAATCAACTGGAAACACTCAAGCAGAATAAAGATCAGATACAGTCAACTAAATAGATATAAAAATAGTTTCAGAGAACACAATAACTCCAACAAATAGAATAATCAACTGAGCACGATGAACAATTAAACTGAGCGAGCAATAGTATGCAATAAATCGTTCAAGAAGAGAGATCAAGAACACCAAGATTTATACTGGTTCACCCTTCCTCAAGGGCTACGTCCATTCCTTTGCTAACAAGCAAAGAATTCCACTAAACAATCACAAGATCAGTTTATTACAATAAAAACACTCTTGCTCCCAGCAAGTCAACAAACTGCACCCAACGACACACAATACCCTTGCTGCCAACAAGACAACACTGCACCCCGCAACACACAACCTACCGCACCCACAATAGTTGTGAAACCAATGCAGAAAACTACTGTACCAACCCACTAACACACCCTATGCTAAATGGTCACAAAACCACAATTACAAATCACAAACCCTTCGTGATTTGGAACCAAACTGCTCACAGTACAAGATATTACAATTTCAATACCAAAAACAACAGTACTTCTACACAAAAACAAATTATAAAAGGAATGAAGAACAATGTAAAAGACATAACTTTGGTGCAAGACCAGTTTGCAAGAAACCCACTCAAGAAATAGCTCCAAGATTCAAGTTCTTGAGATTCTTGTTGATATAAAACCATGTGTAAAGTGTTCTCAAGTGAATAACACTTTTTCTCTCTTAGAAAGTCACAAGTGATCGCTCAAAAATGTTTTTCTCGTTGTTTTAAAATTGCGCGTCACCCTTTTATAGAAATCTATTTTATGATAGACAAAAATTCAATCGATTGTATTAATCATTCAATAGATTGTTTTTCTATAACGCAAAAAAAAATTCAGTAAGTTCAATTTTGAAAAACAGTTTACTGATTTTAATCTCAAAATGGTTTTTCAAAATCGTTTAATCACTTTTAGTCTCTTTTAATCATTATGAATCTTTTGAGCTCTTCTCAAGTGAATATCATGCAACTTGGTTTTGAACCAAAACCACATTCACACACACCTAACCTAAGTCTTAGACTAAAACTCCCACCAAGCTCTATGATGGCTTCAAGCAATCCACTTGTAAGCTTTGATCCATGTTGACTTCACCATAATGTTGACTTCACCATAATGTTGGCTTCATCAAATCACTTAGCAACCTTGGTGCTAAAATTTTTTTTCATCTACTTTAATTCAATTTTACAAACCATTATAATAATAACAAATTTTTTTCTAAATTATATTACAAAATCAAAATTTATTCATTCCTAAATTATTTTTTATTTTTCTTCTTCTCTTAAATTAATTAAAATTTAATGATAACATTTTTAATTATTTTTCTCAAATGTAATTTTTTATTTTTTTATTTTCTATTTTTTTCAAATTTCCTCCCTTTTTTTGAAAAAAAAATGTCCTTTTCTTTGAAATTCCGTTAGAGTTTCCTATACCAGAAATGACAAATCTAGTTAAAAATTCCGTTTCAACTTACACTGGATGATTTAGGAAAATAATTTTACATTGAATTCATTATGAAAATTTAAAGAAAAAAATTTACTTTGCATGCCACATGCTGATGTAAAAATGAGATAAGAAAAGAAAGTTTTTGAAGAACAAAAAAAGCATTTTACATTGTCCATGACAAAGAAAGAGAGAGAATAGATGACAATTCACTTAGAAAATGACAAAAGACAGCAGATAATGTCTGCTCATTCTCAAATAAGTTTGAGCAACCAAGATTCCTGGCACCTTCATATTTATGTTTGCTTCTTCATCACTTGTCTTCACCATCACTATCATAATAGTTGTAATTTTGCAATGAACTTTAGGTGCATGCTAGGTAAAAGGTAACAATAACTGAAGTCTCCTATGTTGTAGTTTCTTTGCTAGAAGAAAAACAACTGTAGCTTAAAATTAGTAAGAAGCATATCTTTTAGGCAAGTTTTTAAATTATTGTCTAAGTTTCCAAAGTAATTTAAATTTTATTTTGTGGAGACTCTGTTCTTTGAAATGTTTATTCAAACACGTTAATTTAGTTTAAAGGTGTTTTTTATTCAAAGCAATGATATTTTATAAAATAAAGAAACTTAAACGTCCTCTAGATTAAGTAAATTCGAAGAAAATTTATAAAGCATCTGGAGAGAAAAATGTTGTGGATATACACTGGGCACTACAATATGGTGGAAATCAATTGAATAGAACATACCTAATAATTAATTAACAGAATCAATAATTTGTGGGTTTCATTTCTAGTGCACCTAGAAATTATTGTAGTCTTGCTATATCATTTTATTCCAAAAGTAATTCTAAAAATAAATCTCATTTTATAATATTATTTAAATTGAACTATCAAACATAATTTAATTTTAGAATTAGTTGATTAAAAAATAAAAGAGATTAAAAAGTATTATTTTTAAATTACTCCCAATCAATTTTTTTCTTTATATATATACTCACTTTTAATTTTTTAAAATAAATATGTAATAAATTATAACTATGATTTTTAAAAATACATTCAAAGAGTAACTTGTATTTCTTTTAATTAAAAGAGTCAGTGTACAATTCACATCTTTATAGAAAAATTACTTCGGCAGGTAATAATTGTGATTATCTTCATATACATTAAAAATCTAGTTCAACATACTGATATATTTTTTGTAAAAAAAAAAGAGTAAGTATATTTAATACATATACACACACATTTTTGTGAATAAATGAAAATTATACATATAGATTGTTAGATAATTGTTGAATCATTAGACGATCCAAAGTCTCTTTAGATGATCTAGTCATCTAATAAAGTTTTAATGATAACAAGACTTGAAACAAGTGTTTGTATTTGATGATCTTACAAGTATGTTACAGTAATATTCACATATCTATAAGCATGATGAGTATGTACGGATGAACTGCAAATCCAGCTAAGTTTTTCACTCTTATTTTATTACATTAATTTTGCTTTATATTAAAACAAAAATCGATTTAATAAAATTTATATAAAATGTGATTAATTGATTTGTTTCTAAATCTGATAAACAAATTAAAGTGTTTTTCACAAAAATATCAAAATCAAATTTTATAGCATGTTGTGCTTTAACGTTCAAATTTATTCATAATGAAAAATATTTAAATTATTATGAAATATTTAAACGTGTTTCAAATCAAAGATATATTGTGCTGTTTAAATTGTTTCTATATGCAGATAAAGTTACTTTAATGCAGAATCAATAATAAAAGTTGTTATTCCAACGACTAGTTTCAGCAATTAAAAGGTCAAGATTACCCCTGTTTAAATTGTTTCTATATGCAAATAAAGTTACTTTAATGCAGAATCAATAATAAAAGTTGTTATTCTAATGACTAGTTTCAGCAATTAGAAAGTTAAGATTACCCCTTTCAAGCATTCAACGGCTAGTTTCTACAAAGTTACATATAGAGAAACAATCTCAAGCTGAAATATACAAGAAGAAGGAAAAGAAGAGAAATGCATCATACAATATATTGAAGAAATAAAGTATCAATTGTGTCTATTGTAAATTTGCTATTGAGAGTATCTAGAGTGGTCATGATCTCAAAGGGAGATTGGGACTAGTATAACCTGGAGAGGTTTGTGTACTCGTGATAACCTGAAGAGATTTCTGTACTCGTTATAACATGGAGAGGTTTGTGTACTCTTTATAACCTAGAGAGGTTTGTGTATTCATTGTAATTATTTACTAAATAGTGGAACCTCTTGAACGAATTGTCGAGGAAGAACTAGACGTAGCTTAAGAGATTAGGGTGAACCAATATAAAATTACTTTATTTGTGCTTATATATTCTTTCCTTCGATGATCTTGCTTGGTGGTTTTTGTTAACAACAAATTGAGTTCAAGCTCATTCAATCCCCCTTCTGGAGCCAGCTGTTCCTATAGTTGGTATTAGAGCTAACCTCAGGGGTTAGTTCTTCACAGGACTTGAGACACGATCCTACAAGAACTCGATGGAAGGAGACAGACTACATGTGGGTCGATTACCCTTGTTCAAGGGTCAAAATTATGAGCTTTGGAAGATGAGGATGATTGGCTTTATCCAATATAAGGGTATGTAGTTAATCAATATTATTAAAAATGACAGACCTGCATTGATTGATAAATCAGGAGAATTGCTTCCTTTTGAGTATATGACTATGGAGAAAAAGCACATCTGTCAAAATAACACTAAAGCAAGACATCTTATAATGTGTGCTTTATTCGAGGAAGAAATGTTAAAGGTTCATGCCATGGTCAGCGCTAAAGAGATGTGGGATACACTTGCTCTCACACATGAAGGTCCAAAAGAGGTATAAAGAAATAAATTGACTGTGCTTAAACGTCAATATGGAATGTTTGCTATAGAAGATCACGAATCTACACAATCTATTGTTTCTTGTTTGCAAGTTAGCCTAAACAGTCTAAGATCCTTGTAGTCAACTGTTAGTCAATATGAAATCAATGATAAAATTTTCATAATTTTACCTGCTAAGTGGAAAGCCCAAGAAACTGCTCTCAGAACTTCTAAAGATCTTGAGGTCATGCCCCTGGAGGAATTGTTAGGTATTCTTACTACATATGAGTAGATATTGTAGAATGATGCATATAATGTTTCCAAAGGAGAGAATCTTGCATTTAAGATCTCACACAAAGGTAAGAAAAAGGTACCATCCAAAACTTCTAAAGATATACACAATACATCAGATGATACAGAGTCCAATGATGAGATCTCCACCCTCACCAACAAGATCAAAAAGATGTTCAAAAAGAAAGAGAGCAATAGAAAGGATAGAAGGTTCAAGACTAAAGATGGCAAGGAGCAAGATGAAAGGATAGTCTGTTATGGTTGCAAGAAGCTAGGACACTTCAAATTAGAATGTCTTGATCAGGTTGAAGAAAAAGAGGAGAAAGAAAAGAAGAATAAATTATCCAAAAAGAAGAAAAATCTTATGTCAACTTGGGAGGATTTCGTCTCATCCAGTTCTGATTTTGAAGAGGAGGCAAACATAGGTCTCATGGATGATGTGGTAGATAACTCTATGTTGGAGGACTCAGATATTGATAGTTTACATTTAACTTATCAAGAAGCAATATCTAAGAATTGTATGATTGCATCTGCATATAAAACCATGAAAAGAAATTATAAAAATGCTTACAAAGAAATTAAATTAATGCAACAAGATAAAGCTAGTCTAAATGATATTTCTCTAAAAAACACAAATTCTCCAAGAAAAAGAAAGATTGTATAATGAAAATAGGAACCTTAAAAGAGACCTGACAGTTCATGTAGGAACAACTAGATCCAGAAGAGGGGGTTGAATGGAGCTTGAACTCAATTGGCTATAAACAAAAACCACTAAGCAAGATTATCTAAGACAATAATATATAAGCACAGATAAAACAGTTTTATACTGGTTCACCCTAATCTCTTGGGCTACGTCCAGTTCTCCCTTGAACAAACCGTTCAAGAGGTTCCACTATTCAGTAAATAGTTACAACGAGTATACAAACCTCTCCAGGTTATAACGAGTACAAAACCTCTTCAGGTTATAACGAGTACACAAACCTCTCCAGGTGCGACTACACAAACCTCTCCAGGTTATCACGAGTACACAAACCTCTCCAGGTTATACCAGTCCCAATCTCCCCCTGAGATCAAGACCACTCAAGATTGAAATAAACACTCTCAAAAGAGAGAACAATGAAAGCTCACAAGGGTTTACTTCACAAAGGTGAAGAATTACACAATGATTTTGTACAACCCAAAAGTCTAAATGCTCTCTATAGCAGATTGACAATAAACACTCAGTATATTTTCTTCAAATTTATTGTATGATGTTTTTCTCTTTTCACTTCTCCTTGTTTTTTTTTAATTCAACTTGAACTTGCTCCTCTAGATGTAGCTTTTTATAAACTAGCCGTTGGGATGCTTGAACAGAGCAATCTTGACTTTCTGATGTATGGAGCTCAAACTGAAAATATTTCTCTAATTTTCATACTGCATCAAACATGATTAGTTCTGTATCAGAAATAATTTAAAATAAAATAGAGAAATTATATTTGAGATACTCATCAATAATTTGAATAATTTCCATTATGAACAGATTTGAACGTTAAAGCACATCATGATATAAAATCAATTAATCACATCTAAATACTCCATAATAATTTGAATAATTTTCATTATGAACAAATTTGAACGTTAAAGCACAATATAATATAAAATCAATTAATCATATTTAAATGCTCCATAATATTTGAATAATTTTCTTTATGAACAAATTTGAACGTTAGAGCACATCATGATATAAAATCATTTTAAATCAAATTAATAACATAAAAGTAAATAGTAAGAAAACTTATCTCTTCATGGACCATGTGTCTGCTGTTCTTTAATAAAGAAGTAACCGAACAAAGTATATAAATCATTAAATATAAATGTATACTTGAGTTTTGTTATCATCAAAACTTTATCAGGTGATTTGATAATCTAAAGGGACTTTGGACCATCTAATATTCAACAAGCTCCCCCTTTTCGATGATGACAAAACTACAAGTCTCAAGAACAAGTACAAAAAAATCAAGAGATTAAACAGCGGAAGATTTTATTTGATGAAAAACAAACAAATGCACAACTTCATAAAAACAAATCCAATAGTATTCAAAGTATTTGCAAAAGCAAATTTAATCATTTCTCTTAATTATTTTCCATACTTTCTCTTTCTCCCCCTTTTTGTCATCACAGAAAGAGGTTGATTTAAGAAATCATCATTACTGCAGGGAGGTGCTTATAAAAGATTCTAAGTACTTATGTGTTTGGGATAGAAAGTTTTGGACAATAGGGATGACTTCAAACTGTAGCTCAGTAACCTTGATCTTTAACACATAAATCTTATGGTTCATGTACACACTCTCACCAATTTGATATGTTAAATAAGTAACAGGTGAGGGAACAATAATTTTTCATATTTTGGGGAGCTCATCTGATGTGAATTTCTGGCTTGAATAACAAAACAACTTCGGTGAGAAAGGTAAACCAATTGAAATTTTTTAGGTGTGTAAATTTGGTAAAGGGAAATTGCAGCTCAGACTCTTAAAATTAGAAAATGCATAACATGAATTAATTAAGAAAAGAGAACAAATTTTCACCAGACTTTGAAACACATATATTTTTTTTAACTATACTTTTATAAATGCATCAAGAAAATATGATTTAAAAGAATTATGCAATAAAAGTAACAAATATAGATGTAAATGAAAATATTTGATGCAATGAGTTTAAGCCAATTGATATTTTCCATCATTCAATTAAGATCATATCCCAAAGTTCTGTTAAATATTTAAAATGTTCTTCAACAAGGATTTTATAAAAATATTTGCTAATTGTTCATCAATTGAGACAAATTGCAAATCAATGGTATCCTTTTGAACATGATCTATTATAAAATGATGTTTAATTTCAATATGCTAAAAACACATACTCTTTTATTTTATAAATAAAACAAATTTGAAGAAATCAATTGAGTGTAAATCAAATTTAAAACAATTGCAAAAAAAAAACATGACATCTTGCTTAGACAGTCACATATTATCAAATATATGTAAACTTAATTAGACCGTCTAATGTGTAAAAGATTTAGAGTAACAAATGCAAGTAAAGAGAAATACTTATCTTGTAGACGAGACAAACCGTCTAGTCTCATATGAACCTTTGTTAGTAAAATGTGAACGTCTCATCCTTATTTGACCAATTCCAACAAATTTTGTTCATCTTTCTCTCTTGTCTCTTTATCTTTTGACTCTCAATTTTGGGAATGTAGACTTTCTTACCTTTATGAATAGTGAGCATCCATTTTTCCAATTCTTTTTGATTGGATGTAATATATCTACAAGAGGAATAATTTTCTCTTTTGGTACCCACACAGTTTTGGGTCCTGTCATGTTAGTTTTTCTCCAATATGTATTCTTGAAGGTTCCTGTAGAGATAAGATGTACAAAGGAAAAACTAGATGATGCATTATTTTGATCACAACCTATTCCTTTCTTATCATGAAACTTTCTAGAACTTTTTATCAACATGTTTAAAGATTTTTCATTTGTATTTGAATGAGATAAGTCTTTTCTAAGAGTAATATTTTCAGTAATAATATCATCAATGTTTGTCTCATTTGATTCAATAGGCCTTTTTCCTAATTTTCCTCTAATTAACACAAGTTATTTTTCCAAGTTTTTGAGATTTGCATTCTGAACTGCAAGGCCCCTTTTAAGGTTCCTATTTTCATTACACAATCCTTTTTTTTTCTTGGAGAAGCTCTGTGTTTTTGAGAGAAATATCATTTAGACTAGCTTTGTCTTGTTGCATTAAAACAATTTTTTTACAAGCATTTTTATAATTTCTTTTCATGGTTTTATATGCAGATGCAATCATACCATTATTAGATATTGCTTCTTGATAAGCTAAATGTAAATTATCAATATCAGTAAAATCTATGTCATTATCAGAGTCCTCTAACATAGAGTTATCTGCTACATCAGTCATGAGACCTATATTTGCCTCCTCTTCAGAATCAGAACTGGATGCGTTCAAATCCTCCCAGGTTGACATAAAACTCTTCTTTCTCATCTTTTTCTTCAACCTAATCAGGACATTCTAATTTGAAGTGCCCTGGCTTCTTGCAACCATAGCAGATTATCCTTTCATCTTGCTCCTTGCCATCTTTAGTCCTAAATCTTCTTTCCTTTCTCTTGTTCTCTTTCTTTCTCAACATCCTTTTGATCTTGTTGGTAAGGATGGAGATCTCATCATCAGACTCTGTATCATCTGGTGTATTGTCTATATCTTCAGAAGCTTTGGATGGTATCTTTTTCTTACCTTTGTGTGAGATCTTAAACGCGAGATTCTTTTATTTGGGAACATTTTTTGCATCATTTTGCAATACCTGCTCATATATAGTTAGAATACCTACCAATTCCTCCAGGGGCATGGCCTCAAGATCTTTAGAAGTTTTGAGAGCAATTTCTTAAGCTCTCCACTTAGTAGGTAAAATTTTGAGAATTTTATCATTGATTTCATATTAACTAATAGTTGACCCCAAGGATCTTAGACTGTTTAGGATAACTTGCAAATGAGAAACCATAGATTGTATAGATTCATGATCTTCTATAGCAAACATTTCATATTGACGTTTAAGCATAGTCAATTTATTTATTTTACCTCTTTTGAACCTTCATATGTGAGAGCAAGTGTATCCCACATCTCCTTAGCACTAACCATGGCATGTACCTTTGACATTTCTTCCTTGAATAAGGCACACATTATAAGGTGCCTAGCTTTAGCATTATTTTGACAGATGTGCTTTTCCTCCTCAGTCATAGATTCAAAAGGAAGCAGTTCTCCTAATTTATCAACTAATGTAGGTATGCCATTTTTAATAATATTAATTAACTCTATACCATTATATTGGATGAAGCCAATCATCCTCATCTTTCAAAGCTCATAATTTTATCCCTTGAACAAGGGTGGTCGACCCACGTGTAGTCTGTCTCCTTCCATTGAGTTCCTGTAGGATTGTGCTTCAAGTCCTGTGAAGAAGTAACCCCTGAGGTTAGCTCTAATACCAACTGTAGGAATAGCTGGCTCCAGAAGAGGGGGTTGAATGGAGCCTGAACTCAATTGGCTATAAACAAAAACCACCAAGCAAGATTATCTAAGGCAATAATATATAAGCATAGATAAAGCAATTTTATACCGGTTCACCCTAATCTCTTGGGCTACGACTAGTTCTCCCTTGAACAAACCGTTCAAGAGGTTCCACTATTCAGCAAATAGTTACAACGAGTACACAAACCTCTCCAGGTTATAACGAGTACAAAACCTCTCCAGGTTATAACGAGTACACAAATCTCTCCAGGTTATAGCGAGTACACAAACCTCTCCAGGTTATCACGAGTACACAAACCTCTCTAGGTTATACCAATCCCAATCTCCCCTTGAGATCAAGACCACTCAAGATTGAAATAAACACTCTCAAAAGAGAGAACAATGAAAGCTCACAAGGGTTTACTTCACAAAGGTGAAGAATTACACAATAGTTTCAAAAACCCAAAAATCTAAATGCTCTCTATACCAGATTGACAATAAACACTCAATATATTTTCTTCAAATGTACTGTATGATGTTTTTCTCTTTTCGCTTCTCCTTGTGTTTTTTTTTTAATTCAACTTGAACTTGTTCCTCTATATGTAGCTTTTTATAAACTAGCTGTTGGGATACTTGAATAGAGCAATCTTGACTTTCTGATGTATGGAGCTCAAATTAGAAATATTTCTCTAATTTTCATAATGCATTAAACTTGATTAGTTATGTATTTAAAATAATTTAAAATAAAATAGAGAAATTATATTTGAGATGCTCATCAATAATTTGAATAATTTTCATTATGAACAGATTTGAACGTTAAAGCACATCATGATAAAAGATCAATTAATCACATCTAAATACTCCATAATAATTTCAATAATTTCCATTATGAACAAATTTGAACGTTAAAGCACAATATGATATAAAATCAATTAATCATATTTAAATGCTCCATAATAATTTGAATAATTTCTATTATGAACAAATTTGAACATTAAAGAACATCATGATATAAAATCAATTTAAATCAAATTAATAACATAAAAGGAAATAGTAAGAAAACTTATCTCTTCATGGGCCATGTGTCTGCTGCTCTTTAATAATGAAGTAACTAAACAAAGTATATAAATCATCAAATATAAATGTATATTTGAGTTTTGTTATCATCAAAACTTTATCAGGTGATTTGATAATCTAAAGGGACTTTGGACCGTCTCATATTCAACAGTTCATAACACAAATCTCAAAAACTTGGAAAAAAGAACTTGTGTTAATTAGAGAAAAATTAGGAAAAAGGCCTATTGTATCAAATGAGGCCAACATTGATGATATTATAACTGAAAATTTGGCTCTTAGAAAAGCTTTATCTCATTAAAATACAAATGAAAAATCTCTAAACATGTTGATAAACAGTTCTAGGGAATCTCATGATAAGAAAGGAATAGGTTGTGATCAAAATAATACATCATCTAATTCTTCCATTATATATCCTATTTCTGTAGGAACCTTCAAGAATAAATCTTGGAGGGAAACTAACATGAATGGACCCAAAACAGTGTGGGTACCAAAAGATAAAATTCTTCGTCTTATAGATATATTAAATCCAAACAAGAAGATTCAAATATTGGAATTGGGAAAATGGATGCTCACTGTTCATAAAGGTAAGAAAGTCTAAATTTTCTGAATTGAGAGATAAGAGACAGAGAGACAAAAGATAAAGATGAATGAGATTTGTTGGAATTAGTTAGATACAGATGAGACGTTCACATTTTACTAACAAAGATTCATCTAAGATTAGATGGTCTGTCCCATCTACAAGATAAGTATTTAATTTTGCTTGCATTTGTTACTCTAAATATTTTACACATTAGAAGGTCTAATAAAGTTTACATGTATTTGATGATATGTTACTGTCTTGGCAAAGTGTTATATTTTTTTTTGCATAATTTTTTAAATTTGATTTACACTAACTAAGTTTCTTCAAATTTGTTTTATTTTATTTATAAAACAAGTGTGTTTTTTTAGAATGTTTAAATTAAGCATCATTTTATAAGAGATCATGTTCAAAAGGGTACCATTGATTTCAAATTGTCTCAACTGATAAAAAATTTAGCAAATATTTTTATAAAACCCCTTGTGGAATAATGTTTTAAATATTTAAGAGAACTTTTGGGTCATATTTGACTGATGGAAAATATCGATTGACTTAAACTCATTGCACCAAATATTTTCATTTGATTTTATCTACATCTATATTTGTTACTTTTAATGCATGAATCAAGTTTTTTTTTCAAAAATCATTTTGGCAAGATTCAAGTATAAATAGAATATATTGATTACAATATATATATATATATATATATATATATATATATATATATATATATATATATATATATATATATATAATATTTTTCAAAGTCTAGTGAAAATACATTTTCTTTTCTTAATTAATTCATGCTATATATTTTTTAATTTTAAGAGTTTGAGCTGTAATTCCCTTTACCAGATTTACACACCTAAAAAGTGTTAATTGGTTTGCTTTTCTCACCCAAGTTCTTGTGTTATTTAAACTAGTAATTCACATTAGATGGACTTCCCAAAAATCTTAAAGAATATTGTTTCCCCTCCTCACCAGTTAATGATTTAACCATATCCAAATTTAAGTGAGATAATTCAAACAATTGTTAAAGATGTACAAGAACCATAGGATTTATGTGTTAAAGATCAAGGTTAGTGAGCTAAAGTTTGAAGTCATTCTAATTATCCAAAATTCCCCATCCCAAACACAACCACTTAAAATCTTTATTAGTACCTCCATGCAGCAATGATGATTTCTTAAATTAACTCCTTTCTGTGATGACAAAAAGGGGGAGAAAGAGAAAATTTGGCAAATAATTAAGAAAAATGATCAAATATATTTTTCCAAATAACATTGAATACTATTGGATTTGTTTTTATACAGTTGTGCATTTTCATGTTTTTCATCAAATAAATTCTTCTGTTGTTTAATCTCTTGATATTATTGAAATTATTTGTTATTAAGGCTTATAGTTTTGTCATCATAAAAAAGGGGGAGATTGTTGAATCATTAGACAGTCCAAAGTCTCTTTAGATAGTCTAATAAACTAATAAAGTTTTGATGATAACAAGACTCCAATTATGTGTTTGTATTTGATGATCTTACATGTATGTTATAGTAATATTTACATATCTCTAAGCATGATGACTATGTAGAAATGAACTACAAATCTAGATAAGTTTTTTCACTGTTATTTTATTACATTAATTTTGCATTATATTAAAATGAAAATTGATTTAATAAAATTTATATAAAACATGATTAATTGATTTGTTTCTAAATCTAAAAAAATAAATTAAAGTGTTTGTCAAGGAAATATCAAAATCAAATTTTATAGCATGTTTGTGCTTTAACGTTCAAATTTGTTCTTAATGGAAATTATTTAAATTATTATGAAATATTTAAACATGATTAATTGTTTTAAATCAAAGATGTAATGTGTTGTTTAAATTGTTTCTATAAGTAGATAAACTCACTTTTAATGTACAATCAATAATAGAGTTGTTATTCCAATGACTAGTTTCAACAATGAAAAGGTCAAGATTGCCCCTTTCAAATATTCAACGGCTAGTTTCTACAAAGTTACATATAGAGGAACAATCTCAAGTTGAAATATACAAGAAGAAGGAGAAAAAGAGAAATACATCCTACAATATATTGAAGAAATAGAGTATCAACTATGTGTCTATTGTAAATCTGCTATTGAGAGTATCTAGAGTTTTGGGTTGTGTGAAACCATTGTGAAGTAAACCCTTGTGAGCTTTTATTGTTCTCTTTTGAGAGTGTTTCTTTCAATCTTGAGTGGTCTTGATCTCAAGGGAGATTGAGACTAGTATAACTTGGAGAGATTTGTGTACTTGTGATAACCTGGAGAGATTTGTGTACTCACTATAATCTAGAGAGGTTTGTGTACTCTTTGCAACTTGGAGAGGTTTGTGTACTTGTTGTAACTATTTACTTAATAGTGGAATCTCTTGAATGATTTATTTAAGGTAGAACTAGATGTAGCCCAAGAGATTAAGGCGAACCGGTATAAAACTACTTTATATGTGCTTATATATTCTTGCCTTGGATGATCTTTCTTGGTGGTTTTTGTTAACAACAAATTGATTTCAAACTCCATTCAACCCCCTCTTCTAGAGCGAATTCTTCCTACATTTAAATAGTTAAAAGAATCACATAACAAACTAATTAAAATTTAAAAGTATACACATAACTCTTTTAAATGATCATATGATTACTACTTAAAAACTTTTAGTGTTGATATTCAATAAATATTTATATGGCTCCATAGATAAGATATGTTGGGCAAAATAAGTTCATAAACTAGTTAATAGTTGATAATTTAAAAAAAAAATTAAACTGATAAGTTATTTTATTTTATTAAGAGTGTTTGTTAGTTAGCTCCTAAACTAATTTTTAAACATAAAATGATATAAAAAGATATAATTCTGTAAAATTATTATATAAATAAAATTTATATTTATATATATATATATATATTATTATGTAATTAAATTTTTATTAATCTGTTTAGTTTATTTTTTTAAAAACAATTGTATAGATTTTTATGAAGAGGAGACAAACATAAGTCTCATGGCTGATGTGGCAGATAATTCCATGTCAAAGGACTCAGATGATGAGGTAGATTTTATTGATATTGATAGTTTACGTTTGGCTTTTCAAGAAGCAATATCCAATAATGGTATGATTGCATCTACATATAAAACCATGAGAAGAAATTATAAACTGCTTGCAAAGAAATTGAATTAATGCAACATGAGAAACTAGTCTAAATGATATTTCTCTCAAAAACACAGAGCTTCTCCAAGAAAAAAGAACATTTGTGTAATGAAAATAAGAACATTAAAAGGAACCTTGCAGTTCAAAACACAAATCTCAGAAACTTGGAAAAGGAACTTGTGTTAATTAGAGAAAAATGAGAAAAATGGGCTATTGAATCAAATGAGATAAACATTGATGATATTATAACTGGAAATTTGGCTTTTAGTAAAGTTTTATCTCATTCAAATACAAATGAAAAATCTATAAACATGTTGATAAAAAGTTCTAGGGAGTCTTGTGATAAGAAAAAGAATAGGTTGTGATCAAAATAATACATCATCTAGTTCTTCCATTGTACATCCTATTTTTACAGGAACCTTCCAGAATAAATCTTAGAGGAAAACTAACATGAAATGACCCAAAACAATTCTTCCTAAAGAGAAAATTCTTCCTCTTGCAGATATATTAAATCTAAACAAGAAGACTCAAATATTGGAATTGGAAAAATGGATGCTTACTGTTCATAAAGGTAAAAAGTCTACATTCCTAGAATTGTGACAAGAGACAGAGAGACAAGAGATAAAGATGAACGAGATTTGTTGGAATTGGTTAGATACGGATAAGACGTTCACATTTTACTATCAAAGGTTCATCTAAGATTAGATGGTTTGTCCCGTCTACAAGATAAGTATTTCTTTTTGCTTGCATTTGTTAGTCTAAATCTTTTTCACATTAGACGATCTAATAGAGTTTACATGTATTTGATGATATGTGACTGTCTTGGCAAGGTGTCATATTTTCTACATAATTTTTTAAATTTGATTTAGGTTCACTAGGTTTCTTCAAATTTGTTTTATTGTATTTATAAAACAAGTGTGTTTTTTTTTCACATTGAAAATAAACATCATTTTATAAGAGATCATGCTCAAAAGGGCACCATTGATTTGCAATTTGTCTCAATTGATCAACAATTAGCTAATATTTTTACAAAACCCCTTGTTGAAGAACATTTTAAATATTTAAGATAACTTTTGGGTACGATCTTGATTAAATGATGAAAAATATCAATTTCCTTAAATTCATTGCATCAAATATTTTCATTTAATTTTATATGCATCTATATTTGTTACTTTTAATGCATGATTTTTTTAAATCATTTTTTAATGCATATATAAAATCATATTTTTTCCATTGATAAAAGGGAATATATTGATTTAATTAAACTTTATCTTGATTAAAATATTTTTAGATATAAAAAAATATTTTATTTTTTCCAAAGTTTGGTGAAATTTTGTTTTCTTTTATTAATTAATTCATGCTATACAATTTCTAATTTTAAGATTCTGAGTTGCAATTCTCCTTTTGCCAGATTTACACACCTAGAAAACTTCAATTGGTTTGCTATTCAAACCAAAAATTCACATTAGATGGACTCCCCAAAATATGAAAGAACATTGTTCCTCACCTGTTAATTATTTAACAATATCTAATTGATAAGTGTGTACAAGAACCATAGGATTTATGTGTTAAAGATCAAGGTTAGTGAGCTGGAGTTTGAAGTGAGCTATCCCAAACACATAACCACTTAGAATCTTTATCTGCACCTCCCTGCAGCAGTAATTATTTCTTAAATTAACTCCTTTTTGTGATGATAAAAAATGGGAGAAAGAGAAAATATGGCAAATAATTAAGAAAAAAGATCAAATCTATTTTTTCAAATAATTTGAATACTCTTGAATTTGTTTTACAATTCTATTTTTATGCAGTTGTGCATTTGCATGTTTTTCATCAAATAAAATCTTCCGTTGTTTAATCTTTTGATATTTTTGCAATTATTTGTTCTTAAGACTTATAATTTTGTCATCATCAAAAAGAGGGAGATTGTTGGATCATTAGACAGTCCAAAGTTCCTTTAGATGGTCAAATCATCAAATAAAGTTTTGATGATAACAATACTCCAAGTATGTGTTTGTGTTAGATGATCTTACATGATTGTTAAAGTAATATTCACAGATATATAAGCATGACGAGTATGAACAGAATTGCAAATCCGGACAAGTGTTTATTTAGTATTGTTTTATTAAATTAACTTTTATTAAAATTAAAAGAAGACGAAAATATTTTATAATTATTTTTAAATATGAAAAACAAATTAAAGTGTCTTTCACATAAATATCAAAATCATATTTTATATCATGTGGTCCTTTAACGTTCAAATTTGTTCATAATGAAAATTATTCAAATTCTTATGGAATATTTAAATGTGATTAATTGATTTGTTTCTAAATCTGAAAAACAAATTAAAGTGTCTTTCACATAAATATCAAAATCATATTTTATATCATGTTGTGCTTTAATGTTCAAATTTGTTTTTAATGAAAATTATTCAAATTCTTATGGAATATTTAAATGTGATTAATTCTTTCAAATCAAAGATATCTTGTGCTGTTTAAATTATTTCTATATGCAGATAAAGTCGGTCTTAATGCAAAATCAAGAATAAAAGTTGTTCTTCTAAAAGTTAGTTTCAACAATTAAATAGTCAAGATTGTCCCTTTCAAGCATCCCAACGACTAGTTTCTAAAAATTAACATATAGAGGAACAATATCAAGTTGAAGAAAAAAATAAGAAGAAAAGATAAATACATCATACAATACATTGAAGAAATAGAGTATTTACTGAGTGTCTATTATAAATTTACTATAGAGAGCATTTAGATTTTTAGGTTGTGTGAAACCATTGTGTAATTCTTCACAATTGTGAAGTAAACCCTTGTGAGCTTTCATTGTTCTCTCTTTTGAAAGTGTTTCTTTAAATCTTGAGTGGTCTTGATCTCAGGGGGAGATTAGGACTGGTATAACCTAGAGAGGTTTTTGTACTTGTTCTAACCTGGAGAGGTTTGTGTACTCATTGTAACCATTTACGACCTCTTGAACGGTTTGTTTAAGGAAAAACTCGATGTAGCCCAAGAGATTAGGGTGAACCAATATAAAATTATGATCTCAGGGGGAGATTAGGACTGGTATAACCTGGAGAAGTTTGTGGACTCGTTATAACCTGGAGAGGTTTTTGTACTTGTTCTAACCTGGAGAGGTTTGTGTACTCATTGTAACCATTTACGACCTCTTAAACGGTTTGTTTAAGGGAGAACTCGATGTAGCCCAAGAGATTAGGGTGAACCAATATAAAATTACGATATCAGGGGGAGATTAGGACTGGTATAACCTGGAGAAGTTTGTGGACTCGTTATAACCTGGAGAGGTTTTTGTACTTGTTCTAACCTGGAGAGGTTTGTGTACTCATTATAACCATTTACGACCTCTTGAACGGTTTGTTTAAGGGAGAACTCGATGTAGCCCAAGAGATTAGGGTGAACCAATATAAAATTTCTTCATTTGTGCTTATATATTTTTGCCTTGGATAATCTTGTTTGGTGGTTTCTGCTTATAGCAAATTGAGTTCAGGCTCCATTCAACCCTCCTTCTGGAGTCAGATGTTCTTACAGTTATTATCAGAGCCAAGGTCACTAGTTTGATTCCTAGAGGGACAATTGTTTAGTGGGACAATTATTGAGGGGGAGATTGTTGCAGGTGGCATCAATTGTCCCGTGGCGGAGGCCAGGTGGGCCGAGTCACAATCGAATCATGGTGCTTGGGCTACGTTCTTAAGTAGAAAGAGTTGGGCCTTGACTAAAGGCTATATAGCTTTTGGCCTAGTGGTAAGCGCTTAATCCAACAAATATATTAATTAGAGATGGAGTTACCATCATAGTTTATTATGGGAAACTACGGAAAAATCAAAAATAAAAAAAAATTGTCTACAAACCAGATTTAGGGTTCGAAAGTTGGTTACGTGTGAGGAAGGTATCAACACCCCACAATGCCCGTCCTAATACAATACCTTTAATCAAATAAGCAAAATGAGTGTGGTTTTTCCTAAAATGTTACTTTTCTCAAAATAATAACAATAAAGACACAATTAAAGATAAATAAAAAATGTAAATAAATAAAAATAAATAAACAAAGAAATGATAAAGATGCAATTAAAGACAAATAAAAGATACAAATAAAGAAAACAATAATGATGCATTTAAAGACAGATAAAATATACAAATAAAAAAATAATAAAGATGCAATTAAAGATAAATAAAAGATGCAAATAAAAAAAACAAAGATGCAATTAAAGACAAATAAAAGATCCAAATAAAAAGAAACAAAAAAAATTATTTTTAGGCTCGACAAGGATTGACCTTGCTCCTACGTATTTCCATTTACAATGGAAAATCTGGGTTTACATAGTTCTAATTAAAATATGTTTGTTAGCATGTTTGATATTTTTTAATTTTGAAACTTTTATATTTTTTTTAATATTTTACAAGATTTATATTTTTATATTTTTTGAAATTTAAATATTTTTGTGTATTTTCTTTTAAAGAAAAATTTGTATTAGATATCACTTCACACGTGTAGTCATTTGAATATCCAAACTAAATTAGTACTTTTCGAATTAAATCCCATGTAACATAAACGAACATTTGAGAATTTAATCGAAAATCTTTAAAAGTAAAATAAAAGAAAACTATATTTGTATTGAATTATTTTTATTTATTTATTTATTTTAAAAATTTAAAATTTAATATAATAAAATTTAGATATGGGAAGACGCGTATGGTCATAAATATTTAAGTTCTATCTTATAAAATTAGAGCAAGATTAGGAAAATGAGATAAAATTGAGTATGAAAAATAAAAATAAAAATAAAATAAAATAAAATAATTGATTATTATAGAATATATGATGATGGTGAATTTAAAAAATATAAAATAATTGATAAAGATATTCGGTCAAATGCATGAACTAAGTTTATTATTATTTTATTTTATTTTTTATGTAATGTGGTGTATGTATCAAAATAAAGTTAGGTGAAGAAAATGAAGCTCTCTTTTGTTCTGTTTGTTGTGCCTGTTCTTTCTATTGGTATTGAAAATGAAGAACCATTGAAGATGTAAAGAAAACACAAAAATAAAAATGTGCGATGGTCGGGCTTAAATGACATTAGCGTATAGATAGACAATATAATAATGCATAGTGAATAATACCTTGCTAAAAAGAAACAAAACAAAACAGAGGTAGAGATAAAACGATACTAACCTCTGAATTCTCCCTCTGGTGTGAGTAGAGTAGAGTGGATAATGGGAAAGATGAATAGTGAAGATGAATAAATCTTAATTTGCTCACCCTGAAGATCCTTTTTTTTTTAATCTTTCTCTGACCTTTCAATTGTTTTTTGTCTGTATAATTTTTCTATGTCTATAGCCTTGTTGTAATCGTGTGAGGGGTATATATGATTGCAAGATAAGATCTGTAGTGTAATTTTAATCTGTAATTCCCTCTTAAAAATATAAATTATTCCCTTTTCAGGCTCTTGATTTTCTTTTGTTGACAAATTTCAATTAATGCTCTTTATTAAGAAAAGTTGAAGAATTAATTTCCTTAATCAGAATTATTTGCAATTAAGCAGAATAATTACATACCATCAAAATGCACAAAACAGACTCTTGAAAAATCGCCAGCTTCCCTTCTCAAATTTCATTTTATTCAAATTTCAAATTAATTCCGTAATCAGATGCAATTAGTTTTCAATCAAACGAGTTTCCATCGACTTTTAATTAATTTGTGTACCGGGGTTTGTCAACACCCGATTTTGTCCGGGTAATCTTTTAAATTAAAATATAATGATAAAAATGAATAATAATATAAAAATATATATTTATTAGCTTAAGTTTTCTTGAAATAATAATAATATAAAAATAAATAAAATTTGAATTTTTCCATTACAAAACAAAAAAAA
>Ga0209700_104994_pt1 | contig 23067 bp, 20 predicted proteins | sample SiratroredBW_FD_187528 | JGI IMG/M metagenome (GOLD analysis project Ga0209700, IMG submission 187528) | Root nodule microbial communities of legume samples collected from California, USA - Siratro red BW (SPAdes) (version 2) | ecosystem: Host-associated > Plants > Roots > Nodule | place: USA... | reverse complement strand
TCGACACCACCAGCTCAACGGCCTGGCGCTTGTACTCTTCGGTAAATGACCGACGTTGACGTTCCATTCGACACCTCCGGGCTCAATGAGCCTACTACAGGTGTCCACTCATTCGGAGGAGGTTCAGATTGCATTGAGCTGGGCGCGGCTTCAAGCAGCCGCCTCCACCCTTAGGAGCGAACGGTGTCCAGATCACCGGTGTCGAAGGATGAGCTCGAGCGAATTGCGCTGCAGGAGATCCGAAGTTTTCCAGGCACAGAAAAGGTCGTGTCCATCGAAGTTGAGTTCGGGCCCGATCCCCGACCCGGCACCTCAGACTGGAAGCTGCATGTTGTCGCGCAGGAAGGCTGCGACCTTGCACGCATTCAATACGCAGCAAAGACCACAAGCGACCGCCTCAAACGTCGCTATGAGATCCTTTTAAACTAATTTCCGATTGCTCTGCATCAAGCCCGAGTGGAACGGCCCCGGCCGTGGGTTTTGGGCGTCGAGAAAGGCCGGGGCCGCTTAGAGGTTGCTTGGACCTAGGGGAAGGCCAAGCATTGCTAGCTTACCTCTGCGCTCCCAGCGCTTCTGTTCGCTTCAGCACATTGCGATGCTTGCTCCAGATAGGAACCCTGCCATTTTTCCCCTCGCCCAGGTCGACCCCGATTGGCCCCAGCTTCGCCGCCTAGGGGGTGGGGCCATTTTTGTTTACATGAGTTCCGAAATGAAAAGAGGCCGCCAACTGAGGCAGCTTCAGTTCTTCGTTAGAGGCTTCTTTGGTTCCTCGGCGACCGCCTCAATATCAACCGGGGGCAGTTCGCCCGTGCGGTCCTTCAGATCGGCTGCACGCTGAATCAATCCGGAGGCAACCTGCGGGTCCTTTGTTGTTTTGGCCATTCGCAGCAGCGTTGCTGCGGCTTCTCGAGCGAAGGAGGTGTAGCGCGGCACGTCTTAGTATCCCTGGAAGTCCCCTTTGAGATGAGTCAGGAACCCGGATTGCGTTCCGGCGCTTTGTGGAAAAATGTACACAGGCGATAAAAAGGCCTCAGCTCCGGGGCTGGCACCAAGCTGAGGCCTTGTGTCGGCATCACGTTGTCGAGGCGTGATCCGGAAGGATCAACTTAGCTACTGCCGCGGCCAAGCGACGGGCGCGCAAGGAGCTCATCCATGGCGAAGGAACTCAAACAGCTGCGCAAGCAAGCTGAAAAGGCCGCGCGCGCCGCAAAGGCAGCCGCAGATGCGGAAGTATCAGAACAACTGCGGACGCTAGCGCGCGCCTTCCAAAACCAGGCCGACGTTCTGAAATCGAAAAAGAGGCCAGACAAGAAGCACAAGAAGCAACGGTGATGCTGACGTAAAAGCCGCGCTTCCTGGCGTCCGTCAGATCATGCCCAAAATGATGAAAAGTCCGATCTCAACCAGCAAGACCGTCCCTGTCATCGCGGATATGAGAAACAGGTCACCCGCCGATAGGAACTGCATGGTTCGCCTCGCAATTTGCCCGAACCAGTTCCTAGCCTTAATCTAAATTTAAATAATATGCACGATTTAAATTGTTTAATAGACATTATGTTTTATTTTATCTCTCGATTTAATCACGCGCAATATGCATGATGGAACTTGCACTTTTGTTGGAGTTTTCCGGGTATGAGCCGCTCCCCGTCGATTGCGCCTCATGTGGCAGCAGACCAGGATGTCTACCTTGTGGTCGAGGAATTTGCCGGCCGGCGAGCCTGGTGCGAAACAGCCGAAGAGGACACCGGTCGCGCGACGCTGATGCGGGACCTGATGGACGGCTTGTATGAGGATCCCACTCGCATCGTGGCATTCAACACGACAGAGGGGTGGTCGCGCGATGTAACCGTAGAGATCGCCGATGAGCTACGCCGCCGCCTTGTCGAGTTCGACGAAGTGGCGGCATGCGTCCTGAAGTTCGTGGAGAGAGCGGCGAGGCGCTGAGGCAGGGATTCGCAATTTCGCGCCGAACTATTTATCTGCTCGGTATGTTTAAGGCATACAAGCTGTGCCTGGCGACCGCCGGCAAGCAGGTCCCGAACGGGCCGGACTGGATTCATGAAGTGAAGCATGACGGCTATCGGATGCTGGTCATCCGGGAGAACGAACGCGTGCGCCTGCTCTCTCGCAACGGCACCGACTGGACGAAGCGCTACCCCTGGATTGCTGAGGCCGCGCTGAAGAACCGGCAGAAGCGCTTTGTGATCGATGGCGAGGCCGTGATCCTTGGGGTGGACGGCATCAGCGACTTCAACGCGCTGCACAGCCGGCAAGACGACCACGAGGTGCAGCTCTACGCCTTCGATATCCTTGCGATGGGCGGCGATGATTTGCGGTCCCTGCCCCTCCACATGCGCAAAGCAAATCTGCAGCAGCTATTGGCGCGCAGGCCGGACGGGATCCGTGTCGCGCCGTTCGAACGCGGTGAGATCGGGCCCGACCTGTTTCGCGCGGCGTGCCGCATGGGCCTGGAGGGCCTGGTCTCCAAGCATCGCGATCGGCCATACCGTGGCGGCCGGCAGAAGTACTGGATCAAGGTGAAGAACTGGAGCCATCCCGCGATGGAGCGCGAGCTATGACAGTCTTCGTATACGTCAACACCGGCAAGCAGGCTGGCGATAAGGACCACGTTAAGGTGTTCGCTAACCAGGATGCCGCAGAGAAATGGTTCGAGGAAAACGACCCTGAGGGCGTAGCGTTCGAATATGAGGTTCTCGAATAAACGCGCATTCGCCGACGTGGATGCGCCTTCTGCCGCCATCTGACAGGTTGACGAAACCTCTTGAAACGCGCGGCCGGACCATACATCGGGTCAGAGGCAGCCCTCGGCAGCTTACAAGATTTTGGTCGGCTCACCTCCCGAAAGCGACCGTCGCCGCGCTCTGAACTAAGGTCAGTCACGGGCCCAATAGGCGACATCTCAGCCGGACGTGAACGAGGCCGCCAACTGTGGCGGCCCCGGGAGGCTGGTCGTGATCGCTGTCAGTCGTTGCAACATGGCGGCTGACGCTTGAACTCGATGCTCTGAATGCGGTGCTCGGCCATGGGCTTTCGTCCTTCGAAAGCCCGGCAAATTCGCCCCTGTCCGGCCCAGGGCCCACTCCAGATTGACACTTCTGGCGTGAACGCCGAAGCGGGGTCTCAAAAGCAACCCATGCGGGATGGTCACGACGCGCTGCCCGGGTGGGCTGGCACCGTGAAGTGGAAAGTCGCGCCATGGGGCGCATTGGACGTCACCCACAGGCGCCCAGCATGCGCTTCGATGATCGAGCGGCAGATCGACAGTCCCATCCCCAGACCGCCAGGCTTCGTCGTGTAGAAGGGGTCGAAGATGCGCTTGAGAGCGTCCGGGGCCAATCCTGGTCCCGAATCTTTCACCGCGACGATAATGCCGTCAGATTCGGCCCGAGCGGTCGTAATGAGCACGCTTCGCGATCCCCTTGCGACCGTGCCCATGGCTTGGATGGCATTGACCATCAGGTTCAGGATCACTTGCTGCAATTGGACGCGATCACCTTCGACGAGTGGCAAACCGTCTCCGAGTTCCGTCTGCATCGCGACGTCGTTCTTCACCGCTTCGCTGCGGGCGAGCTCGATCACGCCCCGGATGGCCTCGTTGATATCCAGGCGATCCTTCAGCGGCGGTGCTTTTTTGATGAGATCACGTATCCGCCCGATGATGTCGCGGGCTCGATCAGTGTCGTTCACAACATAACCGAGCATGTCCCTGGCTCTCCCAACAGCCGGCGGGTTTCTGTCCAAGAAATGCAGGGCGGCATCGGCATTCATCGATGCGCCAGCGATCGGCTGGCTTACTTCATGGGCGATCGAGGCCGTGAGCTCACCCATGGTGGCGAGGCGGTTCGCATGCGCCAATTCCCTTTGCACCTCCCGCAAGGTCTCTTCGGCCCGCTTGCGCTCGGTGGTGTCCCGTCCGACGCCGCGGTAACCGATGAAGTGCCCTGCATTGTCGAGGACCGGCAGTCCCGAGATGGACACGTAGCGTTTGCCGCCGTCAGGCGTAGGCCGCGCCAGCTCGAAATCACGGAACGGCAGGTGGGCATCGAGCGTCTCCCGGTACTTGCGCCAGGCCTCCGCGTCAGGCTCCAAATAGGGCACTTCCCACCACGTCTTCCCAATTTCAGAGCCAGGCGCCGGCGCGTCGGCAAGACGTTCGCCGAACTCCTGGCGGGTGAAGCGATGCTGCGCATCGGATTCCCAGTACACGTCGAAGGAGAATTGTACAAGGGTGCGAAAGCGCTCCTCGCTCTGCCGCAGTGCCTCTTCCGACCGCTTGCGCTCCGTCAGGTCGACGACAAAAGAGACGCCGTAATCTCGTCGCTCGTCGAATGCAGCCATGCCGATCAACACGGGCACGCGGCTGCCGTCCTTGCGGAAATATTCCTTCTCGAACGGCTGCACGCTCCCCATCATCTTTAGCTCCGGGATCCACAATCGCATGTGGCGGTCGAGCCACTCCGGCGGTGTAAGGTCAGTCCAGCGTAGGCGGCCCGAAATGAGATCCTCGCGATCGTATCCTACGATGCGGAGAAACGCATCATTCGCCTCCAGAATCCGACCTCCAAGCTCCCAGATGATAATCCCGATGATGTTGGCCTCGACCAGGCGCCGAATCCTAGCCTCGCGTTCTGCGAGATCCTGGTACAAGTGAGCATTCTCCAGCGCGATTGCCGCCTGCGAGGCGAGCAGCTTTAGCACCGCGATCCGACCCGGCGCGAAGACATGCGTTGCCAGATTGTTTTCCAGGTACAGCACGCCGATAAAATTGGCATGAGCGATCACCGGCAGGCCGAGAACAGAGCGCGCTTGGCGCTGAATGATGTAGGGATCCGCTGAAAACGTTTTCTGGGCTGCGGCATCATCGAGAATGATGCTCTCCCGCGTACGCAAGATGTAGTGGAGGATCGCCTCCGGCAGGAGCGCTGCAGTCACGGGCTCGTCGCGCAGCTGCACGACGACCGTGTCGCCGTCGGTGGTCGCTTCGGCGGCAATTCGCAACTCGGTCCCGTGCGACAGAACCAACAGGCCGCGCTCGGCGCCCGCGTGTTCGATAGCGGTGCGCATGACGGTGATGAGCAGCTTCTCCCGGACGATTGCGCCCGAGACCGCTTGCGACAACTTGATGACGGTGGCGAGGTCGAGCTGCTCCAGGGGGGTCCCGATCGTGCTCGTCGGGCCGGGCGCCGCTGTTTCCTCTGCCAGATGGGCATAGACGCGGTCGAGTTGCCGCACCTTGCCATCAGCCCCCCACCGCGAATAAGCACGCCGAGCGTCGGCCAAGTACGCACGAGCGATTCTCTCAAATCCGCGGGCGGCGTAGAAGCGTGCGGCCAGTTCGTTGGCAAGCGCGTCGTTTTGAACAAAGCCATTGGCGCGGGCCGAGCGGATAGCGTGTTCATAGAGGCGCTCGGCATCGAGCTCGCGGCCCTCCAAGCGGGCGACCTCCGCCTCGACCAGCGCAGCGCGATTCTCGAAATTCTCCGGACAATTCTTTGCCCAGATTTGGATCTGTCGCCGGTGCCCCGCCAGTGCCGCGAGGTACTCCCGGTACTGGGGAGGCGCGGCGGAGGCGCAGGCCATCGCGAGGGACAATGCACCATAGAATTCGTATTCGGCAGTTTCGAGCTGCGATATAGACGTCCACAGCAGCCGCTGCGCCCTTTGTGATGCCTCAATCGCAGCCGCGTAGTCGCCTGCAAAAAAGCGCGCCTGCTGCTTTCGGATCCAATACCAGCAGTCCGCTCGCATGAGGTTGGCATTCTCGGCGAACCGGCGCTCCGTCTGAAGCTCTTCAAACTGCTCATCGTCGAAGGAGCCGAATTTCGACGTCAGCCCCCGCAGGGTCCGGATGAGCTGCAGTTGGCTGACGACAACGTCAACGACCAGCCCGAACTGTGCCGTTTTCGCAAACGCGAGGCCACTCTCGACTTCGCGTTGCACCTCGGCGAGCGGGTCACCAGCCGCAAGCAGATTCGAATTCAGATTGACGCGGGCGTACGCGGCGAACGTGAGGTCGCCTGTTTTGTTTGCGACGTCGAAAGCCCGAAGCAGCGAATCACGCGCACTCCGGACATGTCGCGTCCATGGCGCGAGGTGCGCTCCGAAGAGCATGTAGGTCTGCGCATGAAATCGCGTCAATCCGCGCCGTTCGACCAATTCATATCCGAGCAGACCAAATCGAAATCCCGTCTCGTAGTCGCCGAAGCGAGGACCGGCAATCATCCCAAGCCTCATATAGGCAACGCACGAGGCATCGCAGTTTCCGTGCTCAAGGCTGAGATTAACCGCTCGACAAACGGTCAAGGAAAAGAGGTTCAAATCCGTGAATAGTGCAGGCGGCAGCAGCCTGGTCAGCACGCCCAGAGTCGCGAGAGACACCGGATCACTCATTAAGGGCAGATCGATCAGAGCTTCGATACGGCGCCCGCCAAGTTGGGACCGGACGCGGTCGTATTCACCTCGCACCTCCTCCTCCGTGGGATGGGGTGGCCAGTCGATGGTCAGGTGGCGGAGGTAATCGAGAGCAACAGCAATTGCATCGCTACTCCGATCGAGCCTCGTGTACAGGTCGATGCGCAGGCATGAGACCGTGGCTAACTCGACAGGGCCGGCCGCACGGTCTGAGAGAGCCATCAGGCGTCGCTCCGCTTCCGCCAGCGCACCGGTCAGAAACTCGCATTCTGCCCGGTTGATCTCCAGCGAGAAGGCAAGTTCATGCCTGCTCTCCCAGCAATCCTCCGGCAACAGGGCCGCGCCGGCATTGATATAAGTCAGTGCCGAGTCATAGGCGGTAGACGCTTTGGCGCGCTTGGCTGCGAGCAGGTTGAGCTCGGTCAGCTTCGCTTGTTCGTCTCGCGAGGTGATCAACGCAACGCCGCGGTTGAGCTGATTGACAATGTCGAAGATCACATCCCCGTGTTGCTCTGTGGGAGTATTCGCCGCGAGCAGCCGGCCGATGGCGAGATGGGTTTCCGCACGCTCGGCTTCCGGTTTGCTTGAATAGGCGGCTTCCTGCACCCGGTCGTGGGTGAATCTGTAGTAGCCTTGCCGTCGCTCGACCAGCTCCTCGTGCGCGGCTTCCCACAGCGCTGCGTCGACTTCAGCCGCCGATCTTCCCAGAACAAGGGCCAACAGCGTGATCGTGGCGGTGTTACCGAGACAGGCGAGCTGCTGCAACGCTGCCTGCGTGTTGGCCGGAAGGCGCGCGAGTTTGCCGACCATGAGGTCCACCACATTGTCGGTATAGCCCTTGGCGCGAATGAGATCGAGATTCCACGTCCAGCACGACGACGTATGATCGAACGCAAGCAAACGCTCCTCGACGAGCTCGTGGAGAAACTGGATGGCGAAGAACGGATTGCCGCCCGCTTTCTCCTGCACTAACTGCACCAGGGACGCGGCATGACTCGGCTCGCAACGCAACGAGTCGGCGATCAGCTGCCCGACATGCTCGGTGGCAAGCGGCGCCAGCGCGATCTCCTCAACGATGCCGCTGCGGTTCTTGATGGCGGCGATCTTGCGCCGCAGAGGATGCGCGGCATCGACCTCGTTATCGCGGTAAGCGCCGATCATCAGCAGATGGCTCACATCCGCCTGAGTCAGCAGATCCTCGAGCAGGTCCAGCGTCGCCGAGTCGAGCCATTGCAGGTCGTCGAGGAATAGCGCCAGCGGATGCTCCGGTCGCGCGAACACGCCGATGAACTGCCGAACCACTTGGTGGAAGCGCCTTTGCGCATCCTGCAGAGCCAGGTCGGGTACCCGCGGCGGCTCGCCGATGATGAGCCTCAGCTCGGGGACGAGGTCCACCAATAGCCCGCCGTTCGGGCCTAACGTCTTGTGCAGGGCATCGCGCCAGGGCGCCAGCTCGACCTCGCTCTTCGCCAGAAGGCCCCGGAGCAGGCTGCGGAACGCCTGCGCCAGTGTGGCATAGGGAATGTCGCGCTTGTATTGGTCGAATTTGCCGTCGGCGAACAGGCCGCGCGAGGGCACCAGCACCTTGTGCAGCTCGTTGACGACAGCTGACTTGCCGATGCCGGCGTATCCCGAGACCAACACCAGCTCAGGCGTGCCGCTCTGGACCATGCGGTCGAAGGCCGCGAGCAAGACTTCGATCTCTCGCGCGCGCCCATACAGCGTCTCGGGGATGAGCAGTCGGTCCGGGATGTCGCGCTCGCCCAGGGGGAAGTGGTCGATCCCCTGCCGAGCCTCCCAGGCGGCGAGGCAGCGCCGGAGATCGCTCTCCAGACCGGCCGCGGTCTGATAGCGCTCCTCGGCGGTCTTGGCGAGGAGCTTCATGATGATGGCCGAAAGGAAATTGGGCACTTGCTTCCGACGCTCGGCGGGCGGCACAGGCCTCCTGGCGATATGGCAGTGCACCCATTCCATCGGATCGGCTGCGGTAAACGGGGGCGCCCCGGCGAGCATCTGATAGAAGGTGACGCCCAGCGCGTATAGATCACTGCGCGCGTCGATCGAGCGGTTCATTCGTCCGGTCTGCTCGGGTGCCATATAGGCGAGGGTGCCGGCGATGGTTTCAGGCGGTTCGGGTGATTGGCGCTCGCGCGGGAGTCGCGAGGCAATGCCGAAACCCGTGAGTCTGACTTCGCCGGTCGCGCGATTCACGATGATGTTGTGCGGCTTGATGTCTTTGTGCACGAGCCCACGCTGATGGACCTTGCCAAGAGCTGCCGTGATGTGGACGGCGAGATGCAAGAATGTTCCCACTTGCATGGGCGCTTGGAGCTGGCGCTCCAGCGGCTCGCCGCCGGAATCCTCGAGCAACAGCACGGGCCGGCCGCCCTCACTGACAAGTTCGAGCGGCCGCAAGGCCCACGCGCTGTCGAGTTCGTCCTTTAGTGCATATTCGTGAGCCAGGCGATCCCGGCTAGTTGATGGGGCGTGCTCAGCGGGAAGCACGGCCAGCACAGTTTTGCGGCCACCATCGGAGCCCTGGCGCGATGCCCGGCAAAAGATGCGGTCGTCGTCCTCCCATAACACCTGGAAGTCGCTGTCCATGCGCGCCGAACCGAAAGACGGGGTTCAACTGCTGGCCTCTACGGCACCCGATGTCGGGTGGCGAGATACCTGTTGAGCTCGTTGAATAAAATCGAGCTTGCCACAGATGGAGCGGCGTGGCCAGCCGAGCTAAGCTCGACTACCAACGGAGCGGTCCTGAATTCTGGCTGCCGATCACGTGCGGCGTGGTCCTACCGCCCGGAATGAACGCGATCGATCCCGATCGCGGCGTCGGCCGTATCTCCCATCCGCTTCACGCAGATTGCCTGCCGCGTTAGATCGGATGAGGAGCGATTTCATTGCCGCCGCGCGATTCCAAGTCCTTGCGTCTACCAGTTCCGCCACGTCCGCGACCTTGATTTGATAACCTTTTTGCCCTGTAGCTGCAATTGTGGACAGCCAATGCTTCGCATGCCCGACCTATTCCGGCCCTGGCGCTCGGAATTAAAGGACCCAGGATGGGGCTATGAACTGCGCAAGCATTGTCGCAGTAAGCGTCCTGTGACTATGTCCTCTCGCAAAGGGCGGGCTCGCGCGGCTTGAGGCCATTTTGCCGGCACCGATGAAATGCATAGCGAGTTTGGGTGCGCACCCTTTCCTTACCGAGCTGTGCCTCAAGCCTTCGGGCGTCCCAGCCGGAATAGCCTGGTGACTTCGAGCTCAGAAGGGCTTACCGGCAGCCGACTGAAGGTCAGCATCGTTCTTTCTCAGGCACCCCGAGGGTGGCCTGATCGTGCCGGGCTCCCGCTAAGCGCGAAGAAGCGGTCCCTGAGGTGGAAGCTCGTCCCTTCGTGCCTGACCATGATCAAAAAAAGCCCAAGCAGGCGCGACGGTCGGAAAATGCAACAGCCAACAAGTCGTTGTGAACCCTACGCCCTGCGGGTTTGTGATAGCTTCATAAACGTCCATACCTTGAACACAGCAAAAGCAATACAGGAGGATGGACGCCAGACACATTAAATAAATCAGCCTTCCACGGTGCCGTCCTTCAGCGAGCTCAGTCGTTTCGCACTGACCGTAAGGGATTCCAGGAAAGATCTTCTCGCTCATCTCGATGAGACGCTCCAGGCGGTTCCGTACCGAGAGGAGAGATCATCATGATCAAGGTGAAGATTAATGGCCAAGAACAGAACTGGGACGGCGATCCCGATCTGCCGCTACTCTGGTTCATCCGTGACGAGATCGGACTGACGGGCACGAAGTTCGGCTGTGGCCAGGCCCTCTGCGGCTCATGCACGGTGCTCGTCGATAAGCAGGCGGCGCGTGCCTGCGTCACCTCGGTGTCAGACGTCAAGGACCGCGAGGTCATCACCATCGAAGGCCTTCACCCAACCGGCGATCACCCCGTTCAAAAGGCGTGGCGGCAGCTTAACGTCCCACAATGCGGCTTCTGCCAGACCGGTCAAATCATGCAGGCTGCGGCGCTGTTGATTGAGAATCCCAGGCCGTCGCGTGACCAAATTCGCCAATCCCTGTCCGGGAATATCTGTCGGTGCGGCTGCTATCAGCGCATCGAAAACGCCGTCCATCTCGCGTCGACGGGGGTGTGACATGAACATGCTCACCAATCCCAGCAAGCTTCGCGGCTTTGAGAAGCACATCAAGATCGAGAACGTTTCGCGCCGCAGCATTCTCAAGGGGCTTGGCCTCGCCGGCGGCTTTGTGCTCGCGGCTCCCATTATGATGCGCCCGGCCTTGGCCTACGAGACCGGCGCCAGCCAGATGCCGCACGGCACCGTGGTCGATCCGCGCGTGTTCGTGTCGATCGCGCCGGACGGCATTGTGACCATTCTCGCGCACCGCGCGGAGATGGGCACCGGCGTGCGGACCAGCCTGCCCATGATCGTCGCCGAAGAGATGGAGGCCGACTGGAAGCGGGTGCGCGTCCAGCAGGCGCATGGTGATGAGGTCAAGTATGGCAACCAGGACACCGACGGCTCGCGCAGCACGCGGCACTATCTGATGCCCATGCGCCAGATCGGCGCGTCCGCGCGCACCATGCTCGAGCAGGCCGCGGCCAAGCGCTGGGACGTGCCCGCCACCGAGGTGAAAGCCTCCAACCATGAGGTTGTTCATGGCGCAAGCGGGCGCAAGCTTGGCTTTGGCGAACTGGCCGCCGACGCCGCCCAGCAATCAGTGCCCAGCGTCGAAGGCTTGAAGCTGAAGGACCCAAAGGATTTCCGCTATCTCGGCAAAGGCGCGATCGGAATTGTCGACCTGCACGACATTACCACCGGCGCCGCACGTTACGGTGCCGACGTGCGGCTGCCCGGCATGAAATACGCCGCAATCGCACGACCGCCGGTGACTGGCGGCAAGCTCGTCTCGTTTGACGGGTCCGATGCCATGAAGGTGTCGGGCGTCGAGAAGGTCATGGAGGTCAAGGGGTGGCCGTGGCCGTCCAAATTCCAGCCGCTCGGCGGCGTGGCCGTGATCGCCCGGAACACGGGGGCAGCGATCAAAGGACGCGATGCGCTGAAGATCGTCTGGGAGGACGGACCGAACGGCAAATACGAGTCGGGCGCCTATCGCAAGGAGCTCGAAGAGGCCGCGCGCAAGCCGGGCCTCGTGGTGCGCAAGGATGGCGATGTGGAAGCCGCGCTGAAGGGCGCCGACAAGGTGATCGTGGGCGAGTACTTTTTGCCGCACCTTGCTCACGTCGCCATGGAGCCACCAGTCGCGGTCGCCGACGTCAAGGGCGACAAGGCCGAGATCTGGGCGCCGGTGCAGAGCGCCGGTGGAACACGTGAAGACGTGGCCAAGACACTGGACATCTCCCAGGAGAACGTCACCGTCAACGTCACCCTGCTCGGCGGCGGCTTCGGGCGCAAATCGAAATGCGACTTTGCCCTCGAAGCTGCCCTGCTTTCGAAGGAGCTCGGCGCACCGGTCAAGGTGCAATGGACGCGCGAGGACGACATCCATAACGGCTTCCTGCACACCGTCTCGGTCGAGCGGATCGAGGCCGGCCTCGACAAGAGCGGCAAGGTAATCGCCTGGCGTCACCGCAGCGTGGCGCCCAGCATCGCCTCAACCTTTGCCGCCGGAACGGTGCATCAGGCGCCGTTCGAGCTTGGCATGGGGCTCGTCGACATGCCCTTCGAGATTGCCAACGTCAGCTGCGAGAACCCGGAAGCGGCCGCGCACACCCGCATCGGCTGGTTCCGATCGGTGTCGAACATCCCGCGTGCCTTCGCGGTGCAGTCGATGGTCGGCGAGATCGCGCAGGCGACCGGCCGTGACCAGAAGGAGACCCTGCTCGCGCTGATCGGCAGCCCGCGGATCGTCAAGCCCGCAGTGAAGGACCTCTGGAACTATGGCGAGCCCCAGGACAGCTACCCGATCGACACCGCACGGCTGCGCAGAGTGGTCGAGCTGGTCGCCGAAAAGGGCGAATGGGGCCGTCAGGTCCCGAAGGGCCACGGCCTCGGCATCGCCGCGCATCGCAGCTTCGTCAGCTACATCGCGACCATCGTCGAGGTGGCCGTCGACGACAAGGGCAAGCTGACGGTGCCACGGGTCGACACGGCGATCGATTGCGGCACCTATGTCAACCCCGAGCGCATCCAATCCCAGATCGAGGGTGCTGCGATCATGGGCCTCAGCCTCGCCAAATATGGCGAGATCACCTTCAAGGACGGCAAGGTTCAGCAGAAGAACTTTGACGACTTCCCTGTGATCCGAATCGATGAGGCTCCGGCGGTGACCAACGTCCACATCGTGCCGCCGGGTCCCGACACGCCGCCCAGTGGCGTCGGCGAGCCGGGGGTGCCGCCCTTTGCGCCGGCCCTGATCAACGCGATCTTCGCCGCAACGGGGAAACGCATTCGGGCGCTGCCGATCGGTAAGCAGCTGGAGACGTGAGACGGTACGCCTGTTGCGGCCGTTTCGTCGTTCCGAACACAAAATTGAACAGGAGACGGATCAATGAAAGCCACCCCAGCGGCACTTGCGGCATCGCTATTGTCGGGTGCCCTTCTTCTGAATGCACATGCGGCGAGCGCGCAGACAAATCCGCCGCCGGCCACCGCCACCCGGCCGGAAGCGAATCCGGCCGGTCAAAGCTCCGTGCCCAGCAACGCTCCACCCGCCACCACGACCCAGACCACCGGCGAGGCCAGCCGCGATCCGACGGTGAAGAAGATGAACGAGGACGAGAAAGCCAAGGTTGAGACCAAGGGCAAATAGACATGGAAGCGGCGGACCTTTTTAGTCCGCCGCTTCTCGCCTCGCGGCTTTACGCGACTATTTCTGCACGGCGAACACCCAGACCACGCCGCCCTGCGGCACGTTGTTTTCCACCCCGACGTTCTGGGTCACCAGCGCATCCTGGATGCGTTGCGCGTCGACGCCCCAGCCGGACTGGATTGCGATATACTGCGTGCCGTCCACCTCATAGGACACCGGCATTCCCATAATGCCTGAGTTGGTCTTCAACTCCCACAAGAGTTCGCCGCTCTTGGCATCGAAAGCGCGGAAGTTGCGATCGTTGGTCCCACCGACAAAGACGAGATCGCCGGCGGTCGCGAGGACAGAACCAAACAGTTGCGACTTCGGGAACGTGTGCGACCAGACTTTCTTGCCCGTTGCAGGATCCCAAGCCTGCAATTCACCGATGTGTTTGGCGCCAGGACGGATCGTCAGACCGATATCCTCAGGCTTGGTGCCGAGCCATAATTCGCCCGGCTTCAGCGCAACCTTTTCGCCGGTGAAGCCGCCGCAGGTATTCTCATTGGCCGGCACGTAGACATATTTCGTCCTTTGGCTGTAGGCCGCCGACGGCCAGTCCTTGCCGCCCCACAGCGACGGGCAGAACTCGACCCGCTTGCCGACAACCGGCTTGTGCGCTGGGTCGACAATCGGCTTACCGGTCTCAGGCTCGATGCCTTTCCAGACGTCGGTATGAACATAGGGCCAGCCGGCTACGTAGCCGATCTTGTCCGGCTTACGCTCCAAGATCCAGAAGATCGCGTTGCGACCCGGATGAATCAGGCTCTTGACCGTGCGGCCATCTCTTTGCAGGTCGACCAGTATCGGTGCCTCTACTTCATCCCAGTCCCACGAATCGTTCTGATGGTACTGGAAATGTGTCTTGATTTTGCCGGTGTCGGGATCGAGGCCGAGCACGGAGCTCGTATAGAGATTGTCACCCGGGTGTGCGTCCCCCGGCCACGGCGCAGCATTGCCAATGCCCCAGTAGATCGTCTTGGTGTCCTTGTCGTAATTGCCGGTCATCCAAGCCGATCCGCCGCCGGTCTTCCAGTCGTCGCCCGTCCACGTTTCGCTGCCGGGTTCACCCGGCGCTGGAATGGTGAAGGTGCGCCACAGCTCCTTGCCGCTATCGGCGTCAAAGGCCACGACATAACCACGGACGCCGAGCTCACCGCCAGAGCCGCCGACGATGACCTTACCGTCGATGACGAGAGGCATCAGGGTGAGATACTGACCCTTCTTGTAGTCCTGGACTTTGGTGTCCCAGACCACCTTGCCGGTCTTCGCGTCCAAGGCAACCACGTGATCATCGGTTGTGGCCAGATAGATCTTGTCCTGCCACAGACCGACGCCGCGATTGGTCGGATGCAGCTGGAACAAATCATCCGGTAGCTGGCGCTTGTAGCGCCAATACTCTTCGCCGGTCTTTGCGTTCAGCGCGATCACCTGCCCCATCGGGGTGGTGATGAACATCACCCCGTTGTTAACGATCGGCGGCGCCTCATGGCCCTCGATTACGCCGGTGGAGAAGGTCCACACCGGGGCAAGAGTCTTGACGTTGGAGGAGTTGATCTGGTCGAGCGGACTGTAGCCCTGCCCGTCGTAGGTGCGTCGGTACAGCATCCAGTTGCCAGGTTCAGGATTTTCTAGCCGGGCTTGTGTCACCGGGCTGTAAGCTTCAATCGGACCGCCGAATGCGGCGGTTGCAACAAAGGTCGTGCACGCAACACAACCCGACAATAGCCATTGCCTTTTGGTCATGGACGTCATCTCCCTAAGCTCTTTCAATGCGACCATCTGAGGCACGGGAATCCGATGCGACCGCGCCTCGTCACCCTGCTTGTTGAGCACCTACCTTTCCCACGAATGCTGCAGCTATGGTGAGCGAGCCGTCGGCTATTGCAAGCGGCAGCGCTGCCAAACGCCGGGGCGCGGGCCCGAACACGACTTGCGCGCTTTCTCGCGGATTGAACTCGGAATTGTGACAAAAACACTTGAGAACGTCTTTGTCGCCTACCTCGGACTTCAGCCAGCCGGTGACAGAACATCCGGCATGAGTACAGATCGCCGAATAGGCTGCAATGCCGTCAGCGGAGCGCGAGCGGGTCTCCTCATCCATCTCGCCGGCATCCAGCCTTATGAGAAGGATCTCGTTCAGCCGAGAGCCGTTGCGGACGACCGAAGTCTTTGGGTCCTTTGGCCAAGCGTGCAGCGGCGCTTCGCCGAGCTTCACGTCGTCGGGCACGATGAGGGCGCCGGCGCGGTCACCTTCTGAGACCACCAGCAGATCGCCTCTCCTGGGCCGATCGCTGCTGCCGGGCTGGTCTTCCTGCGCTGTAGCGAACCTCCTCGCCGTCAGAAACGCTCCGAGCGTGGCGAAAAAAAGCGAGCGTCGCGTTTGTTTCGGACTTCGCATTGTCCGTCTCCAGCCCCGCTGACGGGCCTCGAAGTCAGTCACGTGGGGCTTCTCGAGCGAGGCGCAAGAGCAATGGACGACAGGCCAGGCGCGCGGTCGCGCGCCCAGGTAAGACTGAGCTCACCGCTGTTTTTCGCCACTACCTGGCACCCCCGTGGAGGTGCCACTGGTTGAGCCGGTTGTCGGCGGAGCCGTGTCAGTCTTTCCAGGGGGATGAGCAGAAGCACCTGGCTTTTCCTGCTCGCCGACATAGCCTGACTCGCCGGACTGGCGGGTCTTGATGCCCTTGTCCGCCTCCTCCTGCACCTTCGGGTTCGGTGCCGTCTGCTGCTGCGCCAGCGCCGGCAAGGCGAACGTAATTCCAACAGGGATAAGCATCGCAACGATTGTGGTTCGCATGGCAGTCCTCCCCATCGTAGCACGCACTTGTACGACAACGAACGCGCCCGCGCGCAAAAGTTTCCTCACCTATCATCCATATTTGCGAAAGACGATCCCGCACGACGCGCGGCGGCCAAAGACGGCTTAGGTCGTCGGCCAGTAGGTGCGTGCGCGATTCGCGATCGTCGCGGCTTGGAGCTGTGCGACATGCCCGGCGGACCCTTAATGCAAACCGCTGCGGGACCTCAAGTCGTGCTTCGCCGGCGGCGTGCTCGACGCATGGGCGCTGCATTGCGCGACTCTGGAAGAGGTGGATCTGCGCAAGCGGGTGCTGGACGGGCGCATGGTGTTCGGTGGCTGTAAAAACCTGGAAAGGCTGATCGCAGCCGCCATGCGCTGACATCATGCAGCTTACTCGAGCCTGGTCCTCTCGTCGTTCATGCCGATCAGCGATATCTATGCTTGCGGTTTTCCGAACTGGGATTTGCCTGCAGATGAGCAGACCGACGTTCCTATTTGGCCGCTGAGCGGCTTCGACCCGTAAGGGTATCGGCGCGCTCGCAGGGCGCGGTGAATCCATGGGCCGAGGCCAGTAGCATCAGGAGCAGGGCCCGATTTGCCCGGTACCTGGCGGCGGCTCTACTGGTTTCCGATCCCTGCATGATCGGTCGTCCGTCAGATGTGCAGAGATACCACCTGAACGTCCGGCGGCGTTGGCTCAGACGGATTTCAAATAGCGGCGGCTGATCGGGCATGGCCTTCTGGTCGGCAATATACTTCCGTCGTCCTCGCTGCGTTGCGCAGGGTTCAATATATTACGAAAAAAGTTTTGAAACCGCAAAGGATCGAAGATAGCCTCTCGCAATCGGAGCCCGGTTGCAAAGACCGACAGACCGGCACCAAGCCGCCCGACCTTCGGCTCCGGATGGATGTGTCAATGGGGCCGCGTGCGGAGCGCACTTTCCGCATTCGAGGGTCAGGATGTCTCCCGCACCCAGCAGAATAGCCCTCTTCATCGACGGCGCCAATCTTTACTCCACCACCAAGACGCTCGGCTTTGATATCGATTACAAGCGCCTTCTGAAGGAGTTTCAGGGATGGGGCACGCTACTTCGCGCGTTCTACTATACGGCCGTCATCGAGGATCAGGAGTTCTCTTCGATCCGACCGCTGGTCGATTGGCTCGACTACAACGGCTACACCGTCGTGACCAAGGCGACCAAGGAATTCGTCGACGCCGCCGGACGCCGTAAGGTCAGAGGCAACATGGACATTGAGCTCGCGGTCGATGCCATGGAACTTGCCGGACAGATCGACGAGATGATCCTGTTCTCCGGCGATGGTGATTTTCGATCTCTGGTCGCGGCAGTGCAGCGCCGCGGAGTCAGGGTCTCGGTAGTCTCAACCATCGCCACCCAGCCACCGATGGTCGCCGATGAGCTGCGCCGCCAGGCAGATGTCTTCATCGATCTAGCGGAGCTGCAGGCCAAGGTCGGGCGCGATCCGTCCGAGCGGCAAGCGGCACGCGAACGCGGCGAGGCGCGTGGGCAGCAGCGCCAGATCCCGTCTAGACCGCGCGGCGAAGATGATGAATTCGATCGCTGAATGTCGCGTTAGCGTTTTGGAGGCTCCGGCTGTTTGGCCGGCTCCCGCACCCGAGAAGGAACGCGGGGCCGCCTGATGTCCGGTTCGCGAACTTGCTCAGTATAAGCACCGCCATCATGGAGACGCAGCTTACTCAAGATCGATCCGAGCGATTGCAAGCTCTCGTGGCAAATCTCATCTGGAAACAGGTCCGGGCTGGAGGCGAATCCACCCGGGCCCATCATTGCCAAGACCGTCATGGGGACCGGCCTCGACCTAGGATGAGACCGCGTCATCAAAGACCGGATAAGATTTATCGCCGGAGGACTACGGAATGGACCGTTCTGACGAAGTTCAATATTTCGCGGCGACCGCGCCACCCCAACGATAGTTCACACGGACCAAACCGATGTCGGCGTCCTGACCAATACGGGCGGTTCCTGCAAAAGCGCCCGCCGGAGCGCCCACGATTCCGGTTGAGAAGAAGTCCACATCCCGGTGTCCCATGAACAGGTGGTCGTATTCAACGCCGACAGACCAGCTCGGAGCAAAGCCAAATTCGAGGCCCGCCCCTATCGTGCCGCCCCAGCGGGTTTCCTTGGCGTCGTTGATGGTGAGCCCAGTCGCAACATCGGCAATTCGGTACTTGTCGCGGACGACCGCAGCGCCCCCCTTCACGTAGAGCAGCACGTTGTTCCAGGCGTAGCCCACCTGGCCCGTGAACAGACCAAACGCATCAATCTTGGTCTCATCCTGGACGCCGGCGAAGACGAGATTGATGTTCGAGCCCTTGAAATCGGCCCAGTTGCCCTGCGCCTCCACACCGAACACCCAGTTCGCCGTCTGCCAGCGGTAGCCGATCTGACCGCCGGCCGTACCTCCGGTCGCATCGTGACACCCCATGGCAAGAGGCGGAGCGACGACCACGCCACCGGCATTGACCACATCCAAGCATTTATGGGCTGAGCCGCCGCCGCCATTGAGGCCGAGGTAGAGGCCGCTCCAATCGTAGATCGGCGGGACTAGCGGCGGCGCCTTGGTGTAGGGCCGCGCGGCCAGATCAGCGGCAGAGGCAGGAGCGGCCAGCGCGATGAGGGCTACCGTGCCGAGCAGGACTTTTTTCATTTATGACCCCAGTGTCGAATCGACTGCGGCCCCCAGGTCCTCAACCTATCATTGTTTTCCGACACTTCTGTCACCTGAGCGCCACAGCATGGAAGAAACGGAGAGTTCCACAACTTGACCTCGCTCTGCCCTTGTCGCGAAGCGGAGATCATTTGTCCGAGCTGCGTGGGCATCGTGGTTACGTGCGCTTACTGCAACCAGACGAATCTGCGATAGCAGAATGGGGCGGCGCGGTCGCAAGCTATCGAGACGGCAACCCACCATTAAGGGCTGCGTGGGACCCTGCGCGAAAGGAGCGATCGTCCGATGCCAAGCACCCGCCGCGAGGCCGAGAAGGCGCGCTTCCCGTTGTGGGCGGCGGCTTTCGTGGCGCTGGCCTGCGTCGCCATTCTGGCGCTGAGCGGATGGCGCGAGTGGGAATCCCGCCAGGTCGAACTGCGCAACGCCGAAGTCGACATGGCCAATTTGGCCCAGTCGCTGTCGCAGCACGCCGAAGACACGTTCGAGCTCGCGGACACCATCCTTACCGGAATGGTCGACCGGATGGAGGTCGGCGGAACGAGTGCGGCCGCGGTCGCGAAAATCCAGAGCTTCCTGCAAGCCCGCAAGTACAACAGGCATCGCATCCGCGGCATCTTTGTCTACGACGAAACCGACCGCTGGCTCGCCACGACCGAAGATGTCGACTTTGCGGGCCTCAACAATGGCGATCGCGACTACTTTCAGCACCATCGCACCTCCGCTGGTCGCGGCACGCTGATCGGTCGGCCGGTCCAGAGCCGGTCCGGCGGGCAGTGGATCATCACCGCGTCCCGCCGTTTCAATCATCCGGACGGCAGTTTCGCCGGCGTGGTGCTGACGAGCATCGACGTCGCCTACTTCACGCAGTTCTACCGCCGCTTCGACATCGGCCCCAACGGCGCGGTCTCGCTGCTCAATGCCGACGGCATCATGCTGGCCAGGAGTCGCGACGACGACGGCGCCTATGTCGGCCGCGACATGTCGGGCTCGCCGCTGTTCCGGACCATGGGCCAGCGTCCGGACGCCGGCGCCTACTATTTCAAGTCTCCGCTGGACGGGCAGGAGCGACTGAGTTTCTACCAGAAGAGCACCCGGTATCCGCTGGTCGTGCTGGCGACGAAGGCGCAGAGCGATGTCCTCGCCCCATGGCGCCGGCAGGCCGCCACGCGGTTCGGCATCGTCACCGGTCTAACCCTGGCGATCGCCCTGATCGGCTTCTTCCTGGTGCGCTATCTCGCAAAGGGGCAGCGCATGGCGGCGGCTCTTGTCGCCAAGGAGGGTGACTTCCGCCTGATCGCCGAACAGTGCAGTGACGTCGTGATGCGGGTCGGGCTGGACGAGCGTATCCTCTACGCCTCTCCCTCATGTGCCCGCATCCTCGGTTGGGACCCCGCGAGGTTGCTCGGGACCTCCGCTCTCGCCGGCATCAATCCGGACGACCGGCCGCGCATGGAGCAGGTCGTTGCGGCATTGAAGAATGGGGAAGCCGAGGAGGCGCGCATCATCTATCGCGCCAACCATCGCCAGAAGAAAGAGATCTGGGTCGAGACGGCGCTGCGGGTCACGCGGTCACTGGAAACCGATGAGATCGACGGCATGGTAGCAATCTCGCGCGACATGACCGAGCAGAAGGATTTGCAGGACAAGCTCGCTGCGCTCGCCACGTCCGACGGTCTCACCGGCATCGCTAACCGACGCCATTTTGACGAGCGCCTCGCCGAGGAATGGGCGCGGGCCAAGCGCGACGGCACCCCGCTCTCGTTGCTGCTGGTCGATGTCGATCACTTCAAGAAGTTCAACGATCAATATGGCCACCAGGCCGGCGACGCCTGCCTGCGCGCGCTGGCGCGGATCCTCTCCGCGCAGATCCGCCGGCCGGCCGATCTCGCCGCGCGCTATGGCGGCGAGGAATTCGCCCTCCTGCTGCCGAACACCGACGCGGATGGCTGCGAGCTCGTCGGCGAGAACGTCCGCCGGGCGCTGCGCGACCTCGGCATGCTGCACGCGCTGAACCTGCCGTCCAAGATCGTCACGGTGAGTCTTGGCGGCGCCACCAACATGCCGTCCGAGGGTGCGATGGACTGCGGCTCTCTGGTGGCGGCGGCTGATCGCGCGCTCTACGTCGCCAAGGACAGCGGCCGCGACCGGCTCGTCATGTCGGGACAAGTGGTCGCCTGGCCCGGCGCGAAGAGCGCCTGAGCCAGCCTCCGTCGCTGCGAAACCGACCGAAGAGGAACTCATTCTCCGCGGTGCGATTGAATTTCGCGGAGGAGTTCGATGGCCAAGATCCCGAAGTCGGATGCGCCGCCTGCGGCTAACGGCGGATGGAGTCTGGCGGCAGCCCTGGGACTTCTTGCGGTCGCGTTTCTGTGGGATCGCCTCGACCCGCCCGAGAACGTAGCGCGGCTCGACAGAAGCCAAGCATTTCCTAAGAAGCAGGATGGCGATCGGGACGCTTCCCCGGCCGCCGTCGCGACGGAAGGCGAGGACCGCGGGCGACTCGCCGACGCACCCTCCGAGATTCCGCTGCGCGGATGGAAGGACATCCTGCTGCGGGTCTACGGCAACATCTCCGAACACCGTCTCCTCGCCCTCGCCGCCGGCATGACCTACTATAGCCTGCTCGCGATCTTCCCGGCGCTGGCGGCCCTCGTCGCAATCTATGGGCTCTTCTCGGATCCGGGCAGCATCGCCAAGCACCTCGACCAGGTCTCCGGATTCATTCCGGGCGGCGCCATCGACGTCGCCAGAGATCAGCTCACGCGCGTCGCCTCGAAGGGCAATCAGACGCTCGGTCTCACCTTCGCCATCGGCCTGGCGGTGTCGCTCTGGAGCGCGAACGCGGCCATGAAGTCGCTGTTCGACACGCTCAACATCGTCTACGGCGAGAAAGAGAAGCGAGGCTTCGTGAAGCTGAACGCGCTTTCCCTCTCCTTCACGCTCGCCGGCATCGCCTTCGTCCTGATCGCACTCGGCGCGGTAGTGGTCCTGCCGGTGGCGCTGAACTTCGTCGGACTGTCGAACGCCGCCGATCTTCTCGTTCGCATCGCCCGGTGGCCCGCGATGTTCGTCGCGGTCGCGCTGGCGCTCGCGCTCATCTATCGCTTCGGACCAAGCCGCGAAGCGCCACGCTGGCGCTGGATCACGTGGGGCAGCGCAATCGCGACCGTCTTGTGGCTCGGCGCATCGGCGCTGTTCTCCTGGTACGCCGCCAACTTCGGCAAGTTCAACGAGACCTACGGCTCGCTCGGCGCCGCGATCGGCTTCATGACCTGGCTGTGGATCTCCGCGATCGTGATCCTGCTCGGAGCCGAGCTCGATGCCGAGATGGAGCACCAGACCGCGCGTGACACGACGACGGGCAGCGAGAAACCCATGGGCGCACGTGGCGCCAGGATGGCCGATACGGTAGGCGCGGCCCCCAGCGCCTGATGATCCAGGCGGCGGCCCGTGGCCGCGTTTCGAAGGTCCGGATGCAAAATGGCCGCAGACTGACAGCCTGCGGCCCACCGGCAAAAATATGAGCACGGATGAAATACGCCAGCCCCGGTGCTGCGGGATAGATAGCCCGTCGGCGGCGCGTTTTGGATTCCGTGAGTCTACGGACAGGGCGGCCTCAAGAGCGAGGTGCGAGACCGCAATCACATCGGACCGGGTTCCCGCGATCAACCTTGCTTCAGCGCGTCCTTGACCTCGCGCACAGGCCAGCTCTCGCGGACCTTAACGCCGCCGCCGACCAGCGCGTGCGAGCCCACGTCATCGTCCGCCGCGGCGACCGTCAGATCAGTCTCGAGCTTCCAGGCGAGCGTGAGACCCAGATCGCCTGGAAACACCTGCCATTGCGAGCCGTCTTCGAGTTCGACGATGTGGCTTTCGGAATGGGACCGGATCTTCATCAGGCCGCATCCAGACTCCGCGGCGGGTCGTGCTGCACGAACGGGCGCCGCAGCCGGCCCGCCTCGTCACCGTGGCAGCTTGGACACCTGAACCGGACAACCGGCTGCGCGGATGACGTCCGCTGCAGGTTCGCGGCCATGGGCCAGGCGCCACAGCGCGGGCATTTTTCCAAAAGGGTATCGGTTTCGATCATCGCGACGGCTCCTTCAAGGCCAGCCCCTGTGATTCGAACGGCCTGGACATTTGCAGGTTCCCGCTCGGAGGCGGTCTAGCAGGCTGTTGAAGAAGTAGCCAATCGGCGGGCGATAAAAGGAATGTCGTCGCCGCCTTCGAGGCATATCTTACCTTCGAGCGAGCCATCGGCGAGCTCTTCTGCCCAACCACGGCCTTTTGCG
>Ga0209700_104993_pt1 | contig 23068 bp, 13 predicted proteins | sample SiratroredBW_FD_187528 | JGI IMG/M metagenome (GOLD analysis project Ga0209700, IMG submission 187528) | Root nodule microbial communities of legume samples collected from California, USA - Siratro red BW (SPAdes) (version 2) | ecosystem: Host-associated > Plants > Roots > Nodule | place: USA... | reverse complement strand
AAAAAAAAAAAAATATATATATATATATATATATATATATATATATATATATAAATAAAGAATAGATTAAAATATACTTGTTAGTCATTATTAGAAAAAACTCCTTCTACATCAGTTTTCAAGGACATTCTATATCAGTTCTAGAATCGATGTACATGCAGATAATGTAGAAAGTCTTGAACTTTCTACATCGGTTTTATAATCGATGTATTATATGCATATATTACATCGATTGATAAATAAATTACTGATGTAAATTATCAATGTTAAAAGCGCTCATAAGGAGATACTACATCTGTTGTGACTCCCAACCAATGTAGTATCTATCCTATTACATCGGTTGTGAGTAATAGATATTATGTTGCCCATATCTTATGCAAAAAAGATTTTGTTAGTTGAAATAGATATTAACCGCCCCCTAGAAGTTTTGAATAGGAACTTTCTCAAGTGCCATTCAACCATACGACAAGTAGTAGTAAACAATGTTGGAATTATTCTTAAAAATTTATAAGTTTGTAAACAATGTTGAAAATTTATAAGTTTGTAAACAATGTTGAAATAATTCTTACAAATTTATAAGTTTGGAATGTAGAACACTCCTCTTTGAAACAGGTATACCTTAAGAATAACATTACTTCCTACTAAAACAACTCGAACAACAATAGGAATCGGAAGATGTGTATTTGATGTTGTGCTTTTGTGTTATTGAATGATATATATATATATATATATATATATATATATATATATATATATATATTGAACGTGTTGGTATTGGATCAGGGAATGTTCGATTCTCGACAAATTGTATTTAATTTGTGCATTCAGTGAGCCTTAGTATCCCGTTTAAGATTCAATGCATAGATTGAATATTACCTCCAATTTGGAGTTTCCTTAAATTTTGAAAACAAATGGAAATAGTAATAATAATCATTATATTGAACTTGAATTATTCATTTTGACAATTTAGGAAGATTAAAAACTTTTTCATAATTTATTAGTACGTATTAGTAATGACATTATTTATATTTCATGAAATTTTGGATGCTTGCATTTATATTGATCTTTGGGTGCATATTTGATTGTGGTTGAGTTAATGTCACCACTTTCATTTCGTGTTACCCGAAGACCGATTCAAAATGTTGCCAAAATTTTGAGGTTGAAATAATGCATAATAAAATGAAAGTACACAAACACTGATATTTTCTATCGGTTTAAGTTATCTGTTGGAGAAGATCTTCCTTGTTTGGTGGCGATTGGGAGAGTGTACCCTGCAGCTTCGACGATCCACATTATGCCACTTCACGATGATTTTTTTAGAGTGGTCGTTAAAGAAGTTAGACGTGGAAATGTTGAGGTGTTAGTGCTCACATCAGGTGTTAAATTAGTAGGGGTGGCACTTGGGACATTTATTGCATGACCTACACATCTCCTTAAGGTCATTTAAAAAAAATCAAGTATATTGTCGTAATTTCTCTTAATGTTATTTAAATTGATACTTAATGTTATTTAAATTGATTATTTTGTTATCTTGCTTATCAGACCGTGGGAAGAAAGAGAAATCACCAATTATTATTAGTTTAAGTCCTGAGTCCCAGTCACTTCAGCCAAATGTGAATCTAATTCAAGAGTTGGTTAGGATTTTCTATGATTTATTTAAGCCAGCTTGTGTCATTCCTTGCGATGAAACAATCTTTGGTGTGGACAATAGTGTTATACCATTGTACATAGTCATGCAAGACGTCTTTGAAATCATCCAGGAAAATCAATGGCTCAATATTGAACTCATTCTGTTATGGATTATGTAAGTATACTTTAAATGTACACATTTTTACATGTTATTTGATATTAACAATGTAGGTACATAAATCAATTAATTTACCGCATAAAATCTTGATATTTATAGATTCCTTGACCCACAAAGCATACAAAAGGCTGGAAATAAAAAATGAAATGTCAAACTTACATACAAAGATGGATTCAAGAACTTCAAAGGAGGATTTACTTGGCTCTTGTTATTCACGAGTAAGTTACACATCTCTACATTTATATCTTAAGCAATTCAAAGAACACGAGTAATGAATTGGCTATTTTAGGTCCCATTGAGAATTGATGCTTCTCAGTCCTGTAGACAACATCGTGGTCTAGTTTTGTTCATTGTATTGCAAGCCAAGTTCAGATACGAAGACAGTAGTACAATGGTATGATTTAATTAACAAATAATACATTATTGTTGTTTGATAATATAATGTAAGTTACCAATGATCTTTTTTAGTGCAATTAATGTTTGTAATGTACTTGGAGGGAAATCTACATCCTCATCACATAATCTACATTGGATATTTCCTAAGATATTTAGTTCTTCATTGAAACTATTAAATTTTTTCTTCACTTATTTAATGATTTAACTTTGTTGAAATTGTAGTGCAACAAGCAATAAGGAAATTTTGATTGTGGATATTATGTGATGCATTGGATGAGGACCACAGTCCATGTCTGTATCACTGACTCTCGAGAGCAGGTATAAAAATGTTAAAAATATACAATGCTCTTAAATATCATATGATAATGAGTAATAACACAATTTTTTCTATTTCAGCTTTTTTCAGATAACAAGTCATTGGATAATCAAATAATAGAAGAAATTCACATGGAATGGGAAAGATACTTTATTACAATTAGAAATAATAACTTATAGTGTTAGATGTACATATATTAGATTGTTAGTTTTGACATTGTAAATAATTTTGATGTTAAAAATCATAGCTAATATAAAATGTTAGATGTACATATATAGATTATTAGTTTTGACATTGTAAATAATATTGATGTTAACGTGTTTATGTTTACATAGGTTTTAGTCTTGGTTAAAATAATATGTTTTGTAGTTGCTATTGAATGTGAATATCAATTCCATTCTGGCTAGAAACTTAGTTTTGGGAAAATTGATATAGGTATAAGAAATAACACTAAATCAAGCTGGACTTTAAAAAAAGAGTGCCACATATTATATCGATTATGACCTTAACCGATGTAAAAATACACATATTACATCGGTTAACGCCACAACCAATGTAATATGTGCTACTAATGAAACCCAAGATTTTTTCAGCACAAGAGATAATACATCAGTTTTAATCAGATTTTTTAAATTTATTATAAAATTAAAAGTTTTTACACAAATTATATATATATATATATATATATATATATATATATATATATATATATATATATATATATATATATATATATATATATATATATGCATATGTCAACCATCACCGTAAAAGATAAATAACTGCATTTTTTTCAACAAAATTATAATTAAATATATTATATTTTATATTTTGTTACTTTAAATTAGATTGGATTTTTGAAAATTCAAAGTCCAACTTAATTTGACTTAGTTTAACTTAAGCTTGAAAGGATGTGGACTTCAGAGAACTCAACCCAATCTAGGCTTAGGCTTACTCGACCTGATGTGTATCTAAGGCGGCTTGACTTGACTTGACTTTGAACCGATTCAACTCAACTTGACCTATCTCAGCTCGACTTGGATCTATCGTCTTGCTCGACTTGGACTAGACCCAACTGAACCTGACTTGAGCCATCCCTAATTCAATTTGACATGTGCCAACCTCAACTTGACCTAACCCAATCTGACATGAATTCAGTTTTATAAAATTAACAAGATTTTTGACCCGACCTAACATTACCTGGGCCTAACCTAACCAAAACTAACCTAAGTGTGACCTAACAACTTGATTTTAGGGCCATTTGATTTGAGGTTAGGCACGATCTGACTATTAGCCTAACTTTTAGGGCAGTTGCTTCCTGCATTATATATATTGTGACATGTAATGTATAATTTTTTTAAAATATCAAAACCAACCTTATATTATTATTTTAAAATGAGGGTGCAATTTAGTGTAGGCCATTGGAGAGACTTCTCGTGGAGATTGAAGGTGGTACGTGCAACGATGATAAGTTGTTGTAATAAAGAACGAATAAGAAGAAGAAAGAAGAAGAATAGAGAAAGGTAGAAGAATATGTTGTATTAGGTTCAAAACATAGTTATAAAGAAAGGAAAGCATTAGACACTTTTATAATAGAGAATATTGTTAGTGTCTAAAACCTAAGAAAACCAAGTAAACAGCAGAGCACTACCAGAGCATTGTCAAGACGAGCAGATGAGCACTGTACCATTGTCGGGACAAGCAGAGGAGCTTTGGAACACTGTTGAGACAAGCAAAGGAATATCAGAGCACCATCAAGACAAGTGAATAAGTGAAGGGACACCTTCAAAAACATTTAACCCTTTAATAATAATGAAAAATCCTTTTCGTAATAAGTTGCGTTGCGGAATCCACATTTTGAAAGGAGTGAATAACTCAATATAGAGACAATATTCAATATTCCAAGCGAGGATACAAGGGTGAGAAAGAGAATACATCAATGAAGTAACAATAAAACAATGCAATATAGAAGACAAAAATAGAGAAAGAAAACGTGAAAGAAAAAAATACACTTTATCATTATTAAGACTAAAGAATATTTTTAAAATTTCACTAACATTGTATATTACTGGTCACAACTTTATATAGTACAAGCGTAGTTTAACATTAGCACGAGCTTATTCTACTTGAGTTTAACTTGACCATATGACCAAACTTTTCATAACTTAATGCCTAATTCAACTCAGCCTAAGTTCGAAGACAACATATACTCCTATCTCACTTAACCTAATCTAATATGAACTAATCAAAATTTATCTTCATTTTAAATTTTAAAAATCCATTCAGTCCAATTCAATTAATGAACTAGAAATAAAATCTAAAGTTATAGATTTTGATGTAAAATAATTTTACTAAAAATATACTGAAAGTGATATAAATTTAAATAATTGTTAATTGAATTTGAAAGTTTATCTTGGCCTAAATTCATAATATCAAGTGTAGGGAATGAGAGACTAGTATTAATACAGAAATATGTAATTATATATGCCACTAAAGGTTAATATAAAAAAGACAAAAAAACTGTGAAAAAACTTGGTGTCACATTTGTTATTGGACAATCATTCTATTTAAGAGAAAAAGAAAATTACAAAAAAAATACAACGGAAATCGCCCCAAGTTTTTGCGTATGCAGGTGGTCTCATAAAACTGGGAGCAGTAAGAAGCAGCCATATCTTCCCCTGAAAAGATCAGCCTAGAAACCAAAGCTTCCAAATTCCAATCAATGGCCACCAGCGCCTCCGCTCCACGCTGCCGCCCTCAGTACCACCCCCACCACATTCCCGACCCCTCCTACGTCCGCATCCTCGACACCACCCTCCGCGACGGAGAGCAGTCGCCGGGCGCCACCATGACCTCTCAGCAGAAGCTCCGCATCGCGCGCCAGCTCGCCGACCTGGGCGTCGACGTCATTCAGCCGGGCTTCCCTTCTGCCTCTGACGACGACTTCATTGCCGTCAAAATGATCGCTCAGGAGGTCGGCAACACCGCCGCTCACGACGGACACATCCCGGTCATTGCGGGCTTCTGCAGGTGCCACCATTAAAACAATTTAACCCAACCAATAACACCGTTGTTTTCAAAAATCATTCTTTAGGTTTATGTTAAACATAACCACTTAAATTATTTTTAATTATAAATTTCAAAAATCTTTCCACTATTTTTGTTAAAAATTTTACATGATGTTATATTAGGACAATATATAAATAACTGTAAATCTTATTTTATAAATTAGTTTTGTAAAATTAAATCAGTTTTAAAATTTATTTTTAATATATTTGAGTTAAAGAATAAAAGAGTCTGAAGGAGTATATTAAAAATATCATATAAATTAAAAATAAAACTATTTAATAATTTATAAAATAAATTTTTAAATTTAACTTAATCTTATAAAACTAAATTTTAAATTAAAATTTATATCTATTTTATGTATTAAAAAAGTTTATTTTTACTAAACAAATTTTATTTATACTCAATTAGATCTTAAAGAAATTTTATTTATACTCAATTAGATCTTAAAGAAATTTTATATTTGAGTTGAGTCAAATTTAAAAATTTTGTTAAATCCCTATGTAGGTGCGTTCGGAAGGACATTGCCGTTGCATGGGAAGCTGTGAAATACGCGAAGAGGCCTCGCCTTTGTACTTCCATTGCTACCAGTGCCGTTCACATAGAGCACAAGCTGCGGAAGAGTAAGAATGAGGTTATTCAGATAGCCAGGGACATGGTCGCGTTTGCACGGAGTTTGGGTTGTAATGATATTCAGTTCGGTGCAGAAGATGCTGCCAGGTCCCTACCCTCATTCTCTTCATTTTCATTATAGTTTTAAAGTTTTTGATATTTAGTATTTGTAATTATTTGTTTAGGTTTTAGAAAAATAATGTTTTAATATGTTATTATTGTTTTGAAGGTTTCTTTTTTTTGGTAAAATGAATGCATTTGATTTTGATTTTGGTAAAGAAAAAAACAAGTTTTAGATTTTGTAAAGAAGTTGAGAATTCCTATCTGTTTTCAGTCTCATAATTTTCACTGCTGGTTAAGTTTTTAATTTTAACACTTGTAATAATTTTGTTTAGGTTTTACAAGAAAAAAATTGTTTTAATATGTCATTGTTTTAAAGTTACAATATTGTTTTAGTTTTATCTTTAAAAAAAATTTAAATTATTGATGAAATTTTATTTGTTGATAAAATATTATTATTAATAAATTTTATTAATGAAAATTTTGAAGATTAATTTATCAATAAATTTATTAATAAATATAATTCGTTAATAATTACTAATAATTAATCAATAAGTTCGTCCATAAATTAACGATCAATTTATTAAAAGCTTTAATCCCTTAATAAATTATTCGTTAACTTAATAACAGATTATTCCGTCAATAATACTTAATATAATACTAATAATATTAATAAAAATATTTATAATAATAATAATATTTATTATAATAATAATAATTTTTACAATAATATGCTAATAATAATAATATTGAAAATATTTATAATAAAATATTTATAATAATATTAATATTTATAATAATAATTAAAGATAATAGCAGTATTATTATCATAATAATAATATTTATAATTACAATAATACTTATAATTATAATAATAATATCAACAATAATATTAATAATAATAATAATAATATTATTATTAATAATAATTATTATTATAATTATAATAATAAATATAATAATAAAATAGAAAAGTTACTCTAAACAGATGGTTAAATAAAGAAAATACAATTAATTAATCTTCAAGTTTGTCTGACCGACTAATACACTTTTAAATATCTCAAAACTGTAATTTAAGATAGCTTTAGTTTCAAAGTGTTAACCCTGTACAATCTAACATCTGCCCTTCATCGTATCCCTCTCAAATTTTACTTCCAAATTTCAGGAAAGAAAAAAAAAAAGTTTTGCTTCCAAATTCCAGGAAAAAAGAAATAATAAAGTAGAGAAAAGTTAGCTTACCCAAATTAATATTATGATGACTTTTTCTTGATGGATCATTTGGCAACCTTCTCAAAGAAAAACTGAAAGCTTTATCTCCTATTTATAAGCTTTTTATTCTTTATTTATTAAAAGTTATATCTCAAAAAAATTCAAAGTCTTACACTTCCCATTTTTATCATTTTCATTTTTATGTCAATATTATATATATAGTAATAAAAAATTAAGTAAAAATGATTTAAGATTAAATAAAAATATAAATAATAAAGAATTATCTTGAATTTTAAGAATAATAGTTAAATGAAAAATTTTTAAAATGTGATATTAAAAAGAAAAAGGAAAAAAATAGTAAATTTAATGCACTTGTTTTTGTCTGAAGCTATTTTTTTTTCTGGTTATATGTATATGAGAATGGTGGTAACACTCATTCAGCTCATTATCTTTTCGTAAGGTTGTTTTGCATTAACTTAAAAATACTATAAATTTTCTTGATTATACAGATAAAATTGAAAGCCTCAAATCACGACCATAATCTATTGCACGTGTTCAGTACAATTTTGAATCTACTGAATATTGTGTGCATAACCTTTTGCTGTGAGTATTGTACATTCATGAATGTTTGTTTTTGTATTATTGAATATGTATGAGACCAGATCCGAGAGAGAGTTTCTGTATGAAATTCTTGGAGTAGTCATTGAAGCTGGAGCAACAACAGTGAACATAGCTGACACTGTAGGCATATTAATGCCGTTCGAGTTAGGAAAACTGATATCTGATATAAAAGCCAATACACCAGGAATTGCAAATGTTATTATTTCCACTCACTGTCATAATGATCTTGGCCTTGCTACTGCTAACACCATAGAGGTATATATATTCTTTTCTGATAAAAATTCTAAGATCCATGCATCAGTGTAAACTTATGACAATCATATTAAAAGTTTATTAAAAAAATATATAAACATGAGGACAGCTCAAACTCATGTAAGAAATTTATTATCAGGAAAAATTTCATCAATTTTTTACATGAATAATTTTGAAAGAGAAAAACGAAAAATGATTTCTTTTCAAAGTTAAAATTAACTCATAAAAATATATAAAAAATTTATTAGATTTTTAAATTTGTATTTTTTAAATTGTGAATAATTCGTAAATAAACTCACATTTTTTTTTTCAAAAATCTTTACGAATTTTATTTAAACAATTAAACTATATTGCAATTTTTACTTAGTGAAAGCTACTTTCAGGGTGCTCGTGCAGGTGCAAGGCAATTAGAAGTAACCGTTAATGGAATTGGTGAAAGGGCTGGCAATGCTTCATTAGAAGAGGTGAGTGTCATCAATATTTTATCATCAAACAATGAATAATTCAATATTTTTCTAGTTGCTTATTTCCAATAAGTTTTCTTAATTATTAATTAAAAAAATTGCTGTTAAATACTTTTTATATTTTCAAGATATTGAGTATATTTAATTTTGAATTAATATTTTTTAAATTAGTATGTAAGTGGATTTGTAAAAGGATAATGAAGAGATTTTTGGGGACTACTCCTTCCTAGAGTTTCGGAGCTTCTTACTTTCTTTCAAACAGGGTTCAAATGAACTCTTTTTCTTAAATTTTTCATTTGTTTTGTTATTTTATTGTTATTTCTCACCTATGTCGCTTTCATCAACTAATTCAATCATTCACTTTTCAATATCTTTTAATTTATTTTACTTATTCTTAGAAGGAAATGGATGAATTAACTCATGAAGTCAAAACAATTGAAAAAGAAAAAAAAAGGTTGACCGGTGAGTTGGGATGAAAAAACAAAATTAATAATCATATAATCTTATTAACGGAAAAAATAAATGAAAAATATATTTGAATAAAATAGAAAATATTTCAAGTACTTGAAAATTTAATTAAAAATATCTGAATTCATAATTAAATCTTTACTTTTTTTAACATATCTCTCTATTATAGTTATTAAAAACTAACACTTGTTAATTTCACCATTTATATAGGTTGTGATGGCCTTGGCATGCAAGGGGGATCATGTCTTAAACGGTCTATATACAAGAATCAATACACGACGCATATTGGAGACAAGCAAAATGGTTTTATTTATTTATATTGAAAGTTTTTTCTCTATATTTTGTACTTTATTCATTCTCTCTCTATACACACAAAGAGAGAGACTTTTTTGTTTCAAATTTTCATAACTAATATCAATAGGTTGAAGAATACTCCGGTATGCATTTACAACCCCACAAGGCTCTTGTTGGAGTTAATGCATTTGTCCATGCTAGTGGCATTCATCAGGTTAGTTGTGTTCAATACATTTTTCTACCATTATAATATTATAAACATACTTCACTTATCAATATCCCTAAAGATTCAAACATACAGCTTTATGCTATTAATTATAATTATGCTAATCTGCAATTTTGAAACTTGTTTACTTAAGTTACTGATAAAATTGAACAAGTATTAGCAAACACTTTAATTAGTGCAATAGTCAAATTTCAAATAATTTAGAATAAAATTTGTGTTTAAATCTGTGAAATTCTAAACTTTGTGTTGTAATTGAACATACACAAATAGCTTTACATGAATTAGAAGACTTGCTTGATGTTCTTTGCATTTATTACCCTAATATATATTTGGTTCTTACTTTTAGATTAAGATTGTCTTTTAGCATATGAAACAACATTCTTTCCCGATATGGTATTTTGTCATTTTCCAATGAAAATCATTTTGAAATTATATTAAATATTTTCATTAATTTCCAATTACTAAAAGGATTTTTGGGATTCAAATTGCTTGTCACATACAAAGCATCAACAATTATTAGGTTGCTGGATTTGTTATCTAGTTAAACATATACTGATGTGAATTTTGTGATTTATAATAACAATAAATTATATGATTAAAATTTTTTAAACTTCACTTATACAACCCTTGTAAAACTCAAAATCTAGTTTAACCATAACTTTATTTTGATTCTTTTGCATAACTGAAGCTCTTTTGTAAGTTAGGTTTCTTATTTCTTTCTTTCTTTCATTTTCTCCTTTGTATCTAGACTTAACTTAGATGAAAATACTTTTAATTTTACTCAAGTTTCTTTTATTGATTTCTACTTTGTAGGATGGGATGCTAAAACATAAAGGTACATATCAAATATTATCTCCAGAGGATATTGGGCATAAAATAACAACCGAAATTGGTATTGTGCTGGGAAAGCTGAGGTATGCAATTTACGTTTTTTCCTCAAATGACTATCAATCTAAAAGATGGATGAATTGAATTTTTTTCGAAATTAATTTTTCACAAATTTGTTTTTGATGTACTTAAAGTATTATTAGAATGAAAAAGGCACTTCTATGTTTTGTTCATAATGTAGACATATGATGTGAAATCACATCTTTTCCACTGTTAGCATAATTTCAACATCCCGTAATCAGAAAATATTACCATACGAGTAGGATAATTAAACCTAATCATTATAACTAACATATAGATATACAGTAAAAGAATATTAAACTGTGTATTAATTTTATTTTTTTTTGACAAACTTCGTAAATATAATGTTTGATGATATTCAATTAGACGCAAGTTCTTCTTTGATAGACAATATGTTAAAATCATTTAAAAAATTAGTTTGTAAAATCCTTTTTTTTTATTCAATAACATGAAATATCAATGAGATTTAGGGAAAAAAATTATGTTTAGTAATTTTATATTGATTCATTGGCAAACTCAAAATTATGTTCAATTTTTATCAACTTTCACTAAGCAAATTAATGTTGCAAAGATAAACAAGTATTTTTTAGACTTCAACCACTCCTAAATAAAAATCCAAGTATTGTTTGGACAATGATCACTCCTGATTAAAACTTGAGTATTGTTTGAAACTCAACCGTTTCTGGCTAAAGCTAAAGTATTATTCGAAATCTAACTACTCTTGACTAAAACATGGGTATTGTTTGCAATCCAACTATTCTTTACAAAAACCTTTTGATTACAAAAAGGGTGATATAACAGATAAGTGGATTGCTAACTAAAAAAGGTGTAACATCTCTTTTAGGTTGTAGATGAACATAAATAGTGTTCTTAAGAAGCTTTAGACATCATTTTTTACTTTAGGCAACAACAAAAAACTATGAGATAAGTTTTAGGCCACGATTTAGCTACGACTTTCTAGTCGTGGAGTATGATGTTGTGGGATTTGCTCTAAGGTCACGACTTTTTCCAAAATTGTTGCCTTAAACTAATACAATAAGTCATGATTTTCTGTCAATGTTTATGTTCACTTTTTTTAGTGTTGCCTTTTCTTTAAACCGCCATCTTTTAACACTATAAAAAAAAAAATAGGACATCAAACCTATATTCTATAAATACATATAGAATATATAGTCATTACACTAAAAAAACTTTGTCCTCATATTATGATTACTATTCTTTTTTTTTACTATTATTATTATTAATAGTAATAATATTTTTAGTAATAAGTTTAATAATAATAATACCAATATTAACAATAATATTAGTGATAATATTAATAATAACTATAATATAAATAATAATAATAATAATAATAAACCTAAGTATTTTAAATATTTTAATCATAAAATTAAGATAGTTTTATGTCACACTTTTTTATTTTGTTGGTTATTCATAATTATAAGTTACATTAAAAAATCATGGTTTAAACTATCAACATTTTATAACTCAAACTCAATAATTTTAGACTATATTTTTATTATTTTAAGCCACACTTTTTTAATGTACTCGATTACTTTTTTAAGGCTATGCCTTAATATTATGGCTTAAACATTCATGACTTGAAAAAGTGTGACCTATTATAGTTCATAAGCCACATTTGTAAAGTGTGGCATTTTTCACCTTTAGGCACATTTTTTTGTTTGTGATCAACTTTAGTGTTTCTTAAAGAGATAAAAAGTGTAGTAACAAAGATATTTTCCCTTAGAGCTTTGATATTGTGGGTTATCATCAACCTCTTCAACATGAGGATATTCTTTATATGGAGAATTGAAGAAAATAGTTGTTTCAAATCCTTTCTATTTGTTGAGAAGCTCCAACGAAGGTCTTCATCTTTAGTTTGCATCTATAAGATGTCTTCCTTCCATATTTTAGTAGATGGAAACTTGTGGTCTCTTATCATATCGAACAAGCGTGATGTACTTTAACAATGTAACCACTCAAATTACCATATGCTGGAAAATCATTAATGGTGCAAAATAACAATGCACACAAAATTGAAATTCACCTTATGATATGCATCAAATACCACAACTCCTTCATCCCATAACAATCTCAAGTATTCTATCAACGTACTTAGATAAACATCTAACTCATTTTAAGGTTGTCTTGGTCCTGATATCATCATAAATAACATCATACATTTTCCCTTCATACACAACCAATACGACAAATTATAAATAATGACCGAAATATGTTTGCTACTTAAGGATTCATTCCATCTATTACAAGATCTAGTTTAAGATTTCTTAAATCACTCTCAAACTCAGGATACAAACAATCGATTTTTTTTCCATTGTGGTGAATCGTCAACATGTTGTAACAACACATCACATTTTCTTCCATTTACATGTCATGTAAGGTTCTTTGCATCATTAGCATTGGAAAAAAAACACGTTTAAATGGCGATATGATTGAAGATACCATAATATTTTTACAAAAGGACCGTTTTTCATGTGATCTTCATCACCATCATCATCTTTCACTTTGTATCCTAATACCCCGGATCTTAGACACTTGTGTAATGCTTCAAAATCTTTTCTATACAACATACAATCATTGGGACATGATTGTATTTTCTACTGCTCCACACCCATCAGATACAATATCTTCTTCGCCTCATAGTGACGGGTTGATAATATATTACCTTCTTAAATTATTTCAAGCAACAACTCAAGCAATTCAACGAAGTTTTTATTGGTCTACCTATTTTTTGCCTTGATAATAATTAATCTTAATAATTCTGACAAACGTGTGAAACTTGAACAACCGGGATACAAAAATGTTTTTGAATCACCTTTCGACGAATCATACATGAGTGCGTACTGGAAACTATCTTGTCCAATGTCACAAACGATGTCGTCCATACAATCCTCAAAATGTAGATTAGAATGTTGAATTTAGGATATAGGTGGTAGGTCTACAACTTTACCATGCCAGGTTCATGTTGTATAGCTCTTCAAGAAACCATCATAAAGAACATGTTCTAGTATCAACTGAATTTCTAGTTGTCTCCCATTCAAACAATTAACACGGGGACCATAATATCTTCCATTTATACCTCCTCCATTTCGTTAAGAAATTGTAGAAACTTTCCAATGTCATTCTCATACACATTACTGATTTGATTTTCATTAATCCAACTTCGATCCACAACCATGTAATACGAACTTGGTGGTAGTATATTCCTTACCTCATTTAAAGAAATTTTCATTTTTAACACGTTTCAATCCGAGTTCTCTATCAACAATTATGATCATTTGAAGATTTTTCGCATTAAATTTTTTGGCAACTCAAAATCTATGTGATGTAAGGACTTCACTATCAAATATACACTAAAAGAAGTTACCACTAAAAAATTTGAATCAAAAACAAATTTCTAACTATTTTTAGTCAATTTTACAAAATCACTAACATATTGCAAAGAGAAGCGACAAGTAGCAAGGGCTAGCAGATAGAACCAAGCGATGTTTACGGTGGAGATAGGGGCCCAAGGTTACTCTACACCCATGGATACTTTGCACCCATGATGATGCACGATGGGAAGATGTAAACCAAGTAAAGTCATTGTTATAGAAGAAGAGCTTGAGCTTTCGTGGTGATGGTGATGACGGGTTGAAGAAGACAACACTTGGAAAAGAAATGTTGTCGGTGGCAATGTGTGATGCTGGTGAGGACACTAGTGAATAGTGGTGAAGAATAAAGTGTGGAAAAAGAAGAATGAAAACGACGCTAGGCTGAAAGATGATATTTGATTTTGGAGTTCTATATTACATCGGTTGCTCAAATAACTAATGTAATTTAAAGTGATTTTACATCAGTTCAATATAGAATTAATATAATTGGAAGATTGTGTGAGATTTTACATCGGTTCACCCGAATAACCGATGTAATAAATGTGTAATTTATTACAAAATTGCCACTATATTCTAATTTACAATGATTTAGAAAAAAACATATATGTAATATGTAGTCATTAAAAGCGAGTTTTGTACTAGTGCTAGTCTTTGGTGTTACACCTTTGAATTTTGACAAGCAATATAGATATACGTAACTAGATACATCGATCTTTATTCTAGACCACTAAAAAGATTTTTTTTTTCAAATTTTGATACATCTTTGTCATACTAGGATGACAACTGATCATGCTCTTATGGTCCTTGCTAAGAACTATCTTCTTCAACTTATCATTTGCAAGAACACATAATCCACCTATGAATCTTAACATCCTATCTGGGTTTACAATGAAACCCTTATATTGGTTTTTACTTAACAACTCTTTGGCATCTCTTAAGCTAGGATCTCTCAACTTCTTTTCTCTGATCAAATCCACTGTCATTTGTCATGACTAAAGTGTAGCAACTAATATAATCATATTTGACTATTACATCCAAGCTCAGATCTTTTAAATTATTTAGTAACTCCTACTCTATGATCATCATATAGTCTTCCTGCTTAGTGCATCATCAACAACACTGGCTTGCTTGGATGATAGTTCAACTAAAAGTCATAATGGTTTAAGAACTCCATCCATCTTCAATGTGTCATGTTTAACTCTTTCTAATTAAATAGATACTTCAAAATCTTATTGATATAAATAAGGATGAGGATGAGCTTTTTGAAAATAGAGAAGAAAAGACAAGAAAAATAAATACGAGAAACATGAAAAGAAGAAATAATAATATTTTCTAAGGAAGATTTACAAGAGAGACACTAAGCTATAAAGAAGACATAAAAAGACATGTAGTTTTATAGTTTCATAAATTTTGGAATATTCCTTGTTTCACTTGTGTAATCCAATGGGTAAGTAAAGAGCATGGCCGAAAATAGCTCAGGTGAGTCTTTTGGAGAGTTTCTAACTTCCACAGTCACTTTCAAGTGTATATAGGTCGTTGAACTCTTCCATTTGACCTTTCATGCTTTCAAGAGTCAATTTGTGTCTTTTAAAAGGTAGATTGTGCCACTTAAGTCAATATTGGGAGAGCCATCATGAGTTTATACTTAATTCAAGGAACCATGTCTTAGATTTGAGGAAACACCTATGTGCCTTTCCTAATTTCAAGGAACTGTCATATGTTAATCATGTTTAAGAGAGTTAACACAAGGATTAATGAAATTAACTCTATTTTTTTTCATTTTTCCTCTCTTTGGTTGAGATTCATACCTATATAAAGTGGTCTTTTCCTTTTGCAAACTTACTTTTGAAATTGAATGAAAATTACCTTATGAGTTCATATTTGAAAGTCACAAGAGTTCATTTTTCTTGCTTTGATTCTTATCTTACGAAGCTTTCTCAAATGAGAAATCTCCATATACTTATCCTTTGATTTTCAAATTAAAGTGGTGTCTTCTTACTCCCATCTCTTTTCTTCATTCATTTTTACTTTCATTTGCTTAGTTGTTTTTGTTTTTCTTTACAATTCTATGAATGTCGCAAGCATTCTCGTGGTTTTCATGCTTCCGCCATTAAACTATGGTTCTTCCATGGGTTTTGAGTTTCTTACACCTTCTTGAGTTGTTCAAGATCCTTCAACCTCCTAAGGTTCACACCACCTATGATTTTTGAACACATCAAACCTAACACCATAAAGATAATGCCTCTTTGTCTTCCACTAAAAGACAACTTCAACAACATGCAAATCATGCGTGGGTATGCACCTTCAACTGTTGAGAAGCATAAGCACCCACCTTTCTCCTTGCATCAACACACACCCTAACCCATATATGAAGCATTACAATAAATCTTAAAGGTTTTACCCATATTAGAAATCACCAACATTATGGTAGTTGTACCTTTGGTTCAATTTCATGAAACTTTATTCACACAAAGGGTTGATCTTTTCAAGTTAATTGTGTCAATGGAGTCACTATCTTGGAGAATACCTCTATGAACCTCTTATAAGAATCAACCAACCCAACAAATCTTATGATATTGTTATGGAACAATTCTCTATTACAACACAATCTCAACTTAGGTCTACATAAATTCTTTCAGTTGAGATCACATGTCTCAAGAATTACAGTTATGACAACCAAAGGTTGCACTTTGATAGTCTGGTATACAATGGTCTTTCCCTCAAAACACCTAACATTGTTCACTAATGCTCATCATGTTCTTCATACAAAATAGAGTAGATCAGAACACATTAATAAACATCATCATAAACTGATCTAGATATGATATGAAGATCTTGTTTATGTAGTACATAAATATCAGTTCATTAACCGATGTAGAATAATTGAAATAGTTAATGTTAAAAGTTTATATTGAAGAAGTTAATTCAACCACTAAATAAATTATAGTGGATTATATTTATAGTATTTATGTTTTCTTTGTAACTAAAATATCATTAATATTGTTGTAAATGGTAAATAGGAATTAAGGTAGCAATTTAATTGAGATACCAATATTTATATTGTAATACAAGACCTGTTATGCATCTATTAAACTAATTTCAGATTTTATTTATTGATATTTTAAAAATTTTCCTCAATAGTCTTTAACATTAGAAAAAGTTATATTCGTTTGGTCCCTCTATTGCAACACAATCTCAATTTAGATCTACATAAATTCTTTCAGTTGAGATCACATGTCTCAAGAATTGTAGTTATGATAGACAAAGCTTGCACTTTGATAGTCTGACATACAATGGTCTTTCACACCCAACATTGTTCACTTCTGCTCTTCACGTTCTTCATATAAAATAGAGTAAATCAAAATACATTAATAAACAACCTCACAAACTAATATAGATATGACAGGAAGATCTTATTTATGTAGTATATAAATATCAGTTAAACTGATCTAGAATAACTGAAACATTTAATGTTTTTGAAGGAGTGAATCTAACCATTAAATCAATTCTAATAGGTTATATTTATAGTATTTATGTTTTCTTTATACCTAAAATATTTTTAATATTATTGTAAATGATAGATAGGAATTAAGGTAGCAATTTAATTGAGATACCAAATAGTCTTTAACATTAGAAAAAGTTATATTCATTTCGTCTCTTTTCCACCATATAGCTTCATATAGCTAACTTTAAAAAGTGAATAACATTTTTTAAAAAAAAGTAAGAACTAAGCTCAAAGATTACAATACTCAATTTATACAATTTTAAGGATTACTATGAACCATTACTACTTTTTGGTCATGGTGTTGTGTACGCTCGATAAATAAGTCATATTATTTAATTATATTTTATGATATTGAAATTCATATTTCACATTAACTTTAACCAGGTAAAAAGTAGGATAAAAAAGTGTTTTTTGTTTAAGTTTAATTTCTTTGTATCGTGAGTGAAATTATCACTATTAATTAATGAATAAAATAATTATTGGTATTATTATAAAAGTTAGTAAACTATCTACGCCTGACAATTTATATATAATATATACAATATATATAGTATATAATATATACTATATTTGTATATACATATACTAATATAAAAATCTTTTACATTGCAAAGTATATACTATACTCTCTTTTTCTTTTCTCAATAATGTAGACACAAGTATCAAACTGACACAAGAAGCCTAATCCTTATACAACATGAAAAAAAAAGTAGGTTACCACAACTGATTTTGTTGTATTTGGGCTAAAAGGCCTAATATAAGATAACCCACTAACAGTCAACACCTACGAAGGTGAAAAAAAAAAAAAAAAAAAAAAAAAAAACAGAAAACAAAAATAAACTCCTAGACTATTACAACTAAGAATAGTGTAACAAATGTTGAACTCCCCAAAGTTTGTGTATGCTTGCTCCTTGTGCTCATGCTATCCCGATACAAAATGTACTGATTTTTTTGACGAGATAATGTTACCTGTATCACCTCTTATAAAACACTATGCATATACTTATAGTTTTCTTTCATTTAAATGTTGATTAATTTCCAAAATTGTGGATAGATCTCACAATCAGAATTATCTAACGACACATAGATTACGAAATTGGAACCACTTTGTGTAGGATGAAGAATTGTTTTATCCACTTATGCCATTCCCACAAAACAACAAAAATGATATGTTCTACCACTTCTTCACAAAAGTTCTTTGCATTAAGGATGCATTTATTCCTTTACCTATAATGCTCCATGCCACTACACACTTCCTTTTTGACAAGATCTTTTTGCCCCTCGTGCCACCAAAAGTGCGTCTGTGCATATTTTGGTAAAACAATATTTAGTTGGAATCATAGAATTTTTTTTTTAAATCTTCTCCGCCTTATAACATGAGAAAACCACATGCTTTATAGTTTCCAATTCATATTAGGAAAAAAAAATAATTAAGGGAAAATATTTTTTTGTAAAACATATCTTTTATGCAATTGTTGTCTTGTTGGTAGCCTATTTATAAAATATTCTCCATATATTATGCTAGCTGGACTCCCTATTTGAATGTCATGTTTACATTGATATGTCGATTTAATAAAATAAGAGCCACGTGATTATGCCTTTCAACTTCACCCATCTTTTACATTGCACTTTTACACTCTTTAGCTCTCTTTGTAGTCTTTCTCATCTTTTCCCTTAATTTTTTTATTTCTCATCTCCATTTTCCTAACAAGGCTTAAGCGAAACTATTTATTTATCTCAGTCTTCCATGTTTATCTGGGAGCATATAATATCCCATTTTACCCTATTCCTTTTCCCTTCCAATCGTCCACAGGACCTGTTTCATAGTTGTATTATTTTCGTAACCTTCTTTAAAATTTTGAAAAAAAAAAAAAAAGATAAATACAATGGTGTGATGGATGTCATAACCAATTTTACTAAACACATATCCTAAAATAATAAAGTTCTCAATTTCCAATATACAACATTTTTATTCGCTTTATTAATGATTGATTTCCACATTTCCTCTTTTCTATAATTGGGCCAAGAAAAAGAAAGAAAATACATCATGGCACTGTTTTCTGGAAAATTCATCTCTCCTACATCCTTCTAGTGCAAATGTCCCAAATTTACTTTTAGAGAAATTAACCTCAAAAGCCTAATGTCATCACAAAGCTCTTCATTAATTATATTCTTTATTACTGATAAAAAAAAAATCAAAACTCCTCATAACCTTCAATATCTCAACAATTGAAAATTATAAAATTCTTACCTCTACTATCATTTCCAACCTTATAACTTGAATACATATTTTTTCTGAATTGCCTATCTCATTAACCCACTAAAACCCTTTTCAGTTATTATGAATAGGAATGTAGTTAGGGAATCTACTTTTGGAAACCCTCTCTATATGTTAAATCCCTTTGCAGGATTTCATTAACAAATACAAAAACTAACTATTCTCCTATTCACTCTTCACATTTTATATAAATAAAAACCATGCTAAGCATATAGCTCAAAATTCCCAACAAATAAACTATATATATACTCTTGTTTTTATGTCATGAAGACCTTAAAATATTCATACAAAAGTTATTTAACTTTACTTATTTAGTTGAATATATCACAAATTTCACATATTATATCTATATAGCCCTAGTGTCGTATATTTGTAAATACTTGAATATGTGTCTTATATAGTTTACATGATATTTTCCAGCCTACATTAACTAAAACTAATTAATTTCTAATTAATCTTATGTTAAATGGAATACTAGTTTAATTTATAAATGCATCTTTGCTAGTATATTGAAAGACAATGACATTTGCATGAGAGTTCAAGCTAACTTAAGTATTTTAAGTTTTTTAAATAACATTGTGTTTAGTGGGATACTAATTTATTACTACTTCATCTATAACATTTTTCCATTACTTTTGTATTTTAGATCTTATGAAATTTATTGTTGACTTGTTTTCTATTTTCTTTGTATTTATTTGTGTAGTGGACGCCAGGCTTTGAGAAAGCGACTAGAAGAGGTATTCGGATATTTTTTTCATTGCGTGTTATCAGATAGTGAATTTTACGAAAGAATGTAACTTTTAGGAGGTAATAGAATACGATGTTTAGCTTTTTAGCTAAAGGTGATTTAAAATTCCATATTAATCTCATTGCATAATTTATTGCCTTAACGAGCTAAATTTAAATTCGAAAACAAAGTAGGTGGTACTATAACGTTTTTCATAGCATGCTTTTCTTTTTTTGTTCCATAGATATTTGCTTTTCCTAATTTCCTTTTCTTGCTTCATGATATTTTCTGCTATTACTTTTTAAAAATATTTAAGGTATGTATCTTGTATGCTTCAGTATCGATTAGAACTCAGCACTACGGTAGTACAGGGGATTCATCATCAAATTGACTTTACTAATCTACTTTCTCAGTATATATAAATCTCCTTTTAGCAAAAGGGGTTTAGATCCGTTTGTTAAACCTTGATAATATAAACACTAACACTCATGATCAGAGAGTGGAGTAAGCACAACGGAGAAACTCTGCAAGAGACAGGAAGAGAAGTATCATTCTTCTTTTCTCATTTTCCGAGTGAACTTAGGGAATATGAAATGTAGAACTTTTTCAGAAGATGGAGAAGACTAAGTGAAATTCTCTTATCAAAGAAACTCACTAAAAGGGGACAAAGGTATGGATTTGTGAGATACGAAGATGTGGTAAAAGCAGAGGAACAATTGGATCAAATCTTGATTGGAAGCAAGATACTATATGTTAACGAACCAAGATTCCGCGTGATAGAGGAGGAAGATGACAAACAAAGAAATACATAGTGGAAAATACGTCGTAGCGTGATGAAAAGAAGGGTACATTGGGCGTGGAAGGAGAAGGTGCAAGGTGTCTAATATGCAAAAGTTTCCATTTGATGAACCTAAGCTTTAGTGTTAATAAAGTCGGGAAGGAAATCTGGGTAGTTATTGTGTTTAAGATTTGGGACCATAGAAACAAAGTTGTATTTAGAAGTGGGGTAGTGGATGCTGAAGAAATCTTTTGCCTAGATCAACTAAAGGTTTGGTCATAGTTAAAGTATAAAATACAGAGTTGCAAAGTAGTAATGCTTGTTATGTAGCACAGTAGTATGGGAGCTATAATAGCATTAGAATGAGAAAAGTCATCTTGTAACTATATGGCTAGGAACATTGGTGTGAGCTTCTTTTGAAGGTTGAAAAAACATGGAATTGGGTTTGTGGAGTATAGAAGAAGTGTTGGGATAACAAACATTCAATGCAAATAAGATGTGTTACGCTTTGTACCTATAAATGCTTTTGTATTATTGGTGGGAAAATTGTGTTGTGGATGGAGTAGATTCCAGTCATATTCGACTGCCATTACCTTTAATGATTAAGGATCATTCATAATTTTTGGCTAAGGAGTTATGTCTACTATCAGTTAGTTAAAGTTGATCTAGTAGTAAAACCATACATCTTTATTAGTGGATTTGTACAATTGTATATACTTTAGTTGTGTTGGTTTGTTTAAGGTTTGTCTCTTTGTATTAGGGTTGGGCATCCCCTAAAGTACCCCCTGTTAATATTATTATATTTTGCTATTAAAAAAAATGCCAAAGTGATGACAAGAATATGAAAAGAGGTGAAGAAGGCCAAAAAGAGTGAAGGAAGAAAAAGACTAGTGTAAAATGCATACAAATCAAAAGCAGTGGAAAGGTATAAGCATAAAGGTTAGAGAACTGGAGATGGAATGACTAAAACAAACCATGGTAGGAAGGCTTGTAAATCATACAAAGGTTAATATGGTGAAAGAATGTTTTATGCTAGAGAGATTCAAATTCATAAAGATGAGATATATGGGAGAAAACATGATACTAATGACAAGTGGCAACAAGTTAACTTGAAAGAAGTGGTAGAACAGTTTCGTAAGTGGCTGTCAACAATTTTTGATTAAATTATGCCTTAGTTGAAGGGGAAGATACTGAGAAATGAATATGTGTGGGTGAAATCTTATGGGGTACCAACAAAGTGATGGAATAGGCAATTTTTTGAAAGGGTTGAATCATTGATAGAGGTTGTAGAGGAAACGAGTGCATACGAGCACTACAAGAAAAAAGATTATTTAGAGACCAATTTTTAGCTACCAAATAAAATTGTTGCTAGTTGTGACCAAAATAGTTACCAAATTAGATTTTGATTGCTAAATAACCACAAAATAAAAGTAATGATTGAATTTAGTGACCAATTAAGTTAAGATAATTGGTATCTAACGTTAACTACCAAGGTTTAAGTGACTTATAACATTAACTACAAAATATAAGTCACTAAAACCTTAGTAGTTAATGTTAAATACCAATTATCTTGACTTAATTGGTCACTAAATTCAATCATTACTTTTATTTTGTAGTTATTTAGCAATCAAAATCTAATTTGGTGACTATTTTGGTCACAATTAGCAACCATTTTATTTGGTAGC
>Ga0209700_104992_pt1 | contig 23073 bp, 9 predicted proteins | sample SiratroredBW_FD_187528 | JGI IMG/M metagenome (GOLD analysis project Ga0209700, IMG submission 187528) | Root nodule microbial communities of legume samples collected from California, USA - Siratro red BW (SPAdes) (version 2) | ecosystem: Host-associated > Plants > Roots > Nodule | place: USA... | reverse complement strand
AAAACATTTACTTTCTTTTTTTTTTTTTTTCTTTTCTCTCACCCATTGATGCTTCATCTTTCCATCCTATCTTCCTTTGCCTAATCTTTTCTCCTGTTCTTCTTTATTTACTTTATTTTCAAATTTTCAATATTTTTTTTTTCTTTGCTTCAATCTCATTATTTTCTTTTTCTTGTTTTCTTTTTCATTCTCATCTTTCTATGCTTACATTTTTTACTCCTATCCACTCATATTCCATACTACTTCGGGTAACAATAGCACCACAATTCTCCTTAGTGTTTTGTTCAACATAAACAAATAATTACAAAAAAATATTCTTCTAAAGAAGTAGAAACTAACTTGTTTTTATTCCTAAAACTCATTAAGTTGCTTGATTATCTTTTTACTTAAAAAAACTATATGTGATTAAGTGTTTCCTTAAATTTAATTTGATGCTCATACAAATTTGTACTAAGCATTGAATGTGTTGCTTGTGAAGGGCTTACATTTTTATGATTCCCTTTTGTTCTAGTTTCTCCTAGATTCCTCTAAATGTATATTGATTTATTATATAATTAACTTTCTATCTCTAAATACTTTCCATTGTCCTTACAAATGATTTTGTCATAAGTGTTTTTTTATTCATTTGACAAGACAACTTTTAATCATGGATTAGATCAAGCTTTGTTCTTATCATGATCTTCTCTCTCATGATAGTTGGCTGCAAGTAAACTTTGGGCTATTAAAATTCATTTATTTTTGTTAACTAAAGTTTGTCTTTTAGTGTAAGAGTTTTAACGTCCTATTTTTTATCGAGTATAGAAAATAATATTAATTATTAAAATGTTACGTCTGCTTCTTTTTTTTTTTTTTTAATGTGAAAATGCTAGCTTACATTCTTAAATATAAATTTGAGTAGTTTGTGAAAGATTAGTTATATTTATATAAATATTAATTTAATTATGTTAATATGACGTTATTACATAACATAAGAAAAATGTTACTAAATCAAACAAAATGTTATTAATATGATTTTGTAACATGTAAGGTATTTCCTATGTTATTAAAAAATTTTAGTAGTATTTTCACTCATCATTAGAAACATAAAATCTTTTAATAATATTTTTTAATAAAAAAGTAACATTATAAAAATGACACTAAAAACTTTTAGTAAACGTTTCACTTGTTATTGAAAACATTTATAAAAATGTCACTAAATATATTTTATAATATTTATTTAATAAAAAATAACATTTTAAAAATGATACTAAAATTTTTTAGTAATATTTTTCAATAAAAAAGTAATACCATAAAAATGTTATTAAAAAGTTTTAGTAACTTTTTTTAATAAAGAAATGATATTTAAAATTTATTACTAAAAGTATTTAGTTACACTTTTTTTTAAAAGTAATATTATAAAAATGTCACTTAATATTTCTAATTATGATATTGAACTATCAAATATTTTATTTTATTTGAAATCCAAATTAATTTTTACATGTCATAATTCAACTTAAGCTTACACTTTAAATAAAAAAAATGATAAATCAAACAAATCATTGTGCATAAAAGTATGAGAACTTATTGTCAGAATACAAAACAAAAACAAAATACACTTTGGTGTTGTAGTTAACATCCTAAAATATCAAAATTCAAGTTGATATGTATCTCTCTAGTTGATATGTAGCTCTCTAGTTGAAGTCTTGTTTTTTCTAAAATGTCGAAACTCAAGTTGATATGTATCTCTCTAGTTGATATGTAGCTCTCTAGTTGAAGTCTTGTTTTTTCTGGTTGGAGCATTGTCCTGAATGCATTAATTAGTATATAACAAGTATAGAATAATCCCAAATAAGCTAATTTTCATAATAATAATAATTGAGAAACAAAAAAATTGAATAAAATCTCAATTTTGTGTTCATAGTTGTTCCCTTCTCAGTGTCGTAAGTACCATTAACCCATTAACGAACTTTTAAATATCCTTGTTTTTAACATGACATTTCTATAACAAAGCAAACAAATGCAAAACATAATTAAAGTCTAAACAAGAGTAAATTAGAAAAGGGTTTTGAAGAAATAACATAAACATATACCTAATTAATGAAAGCACAAGACATGGAAACAAGCTCTTTGTCATTTCATCCAAAATCAACTCATCCTTCACCTTTTCATATGGAACAATAAAATCAATTAAATTCCAATTTTAGTAACTACCTTAAAATACAGGACAATCTCTAGACAATCACTATTAAAGTGTGCAAGTTGTGCAAATAAAATAAAATAAAAATCAAAAACGAAAATTAGCAACAAGATGACTCAATATTTAAAATCCACAACAACAATCCAACCAATAAATAAATATTAAATAAGAACCATCTATCTATATGAAGGAATTAAAGTAAATGATATATTGAATTCAAATGTTGAAATAGATAAAAATTTAACAATAGATAAAGAACCAATGGCTGAAAAGATACTCAAATCACACAGAATAACTATGATAAAGAAGTTGTAAAGAGAACAAACAATTATAAAGAAGGAATTAATTACCAAGCTTACTAGAAGCATTCAAACATGTTAGACTACATAGACACCACATAGACATTCACAGTTCAACTCAGCCTAAACTTATGTTTAACAACAAATAAGATTCCTTACTCCAGAGACAAAAGCATTATAGTGAAACTTCTAATAGCTCAATCAACAAACCCTATGTTTAGACTTAGAGGGTGGATAGAAAGAAATATAAAGGCTTCCGTGCTATAAATACAATATAAAAAAAATACGAAGAATAATTCTCAAAGAGGGATAAATACGAATGATTCAATAGAGTCAAGTCACGACCATTTTTTATAAACTAAACCATGAAGAAATCTAAAAATTAGGATTTATGTAATTAAGTAACTAGGGCTTATGAAAACTTACCTGAGATTGAAACTCAAAATCGTTGATGTGGTGCGGTGTGTTACAGGATTTGGAGAAAACTCACACGCACCAACATTCAAAACACTTCAACAAACAAGTACAGAAAAACAACGAAAGGAAACAGAAGATAAATGTTGTGAAAGAAAGTAGAAGGTGAAAGATGAAAGTGAAGAAGTCTGAGAGTGAATTTCTTACCCGCTTATGATTAAAGGATAATTTGAACTTTTTAGTTTATTTCATATGTTTTTGGTTAATCTAAATATTTTAAAATTACTTTTTGTAACAAGTGTATAAAAATAATATTGTATAATAATTTATTATTAATTTATAGTAACATTTATTTATAAAATGTTACAAGATTATATGTATTTTTATCTATAGTAACATCTTTATGAAAAAATCTTACCGTAGATATTAAAATTTATATGTAGTAACGTTTTAAATAAATGTAATCGTAAAATTGTTACTAAAATCCATAAATGTTGTAGTGTGAGTGAAGCATAATTATATTATGAAGTGAAAAATAAAATTTTTACTTCAACAAAATTAATTATTGTAAATGAAATGGTCAGTGAAAAATCTTATGAAGGGTTAAGGATTTCGAGCTAAGCCTATATTGGTGTGCCATTTAGCAAATGAAGCCCATTTGTCTACACTTTTGGTCAAATACATTAAAGAGAAAACAAAAGGACACTTTTACAACCTAAGTACTATTCATGACGTGACAATATTTATGGAAATTAATAAGTATGAAAGATTTTCTTCTTTCCCTTGGTTAATGTTATTGAGAGTCCAACTAACAAAGGATAGGAAATTAGGATTTAATATTTTCTTTTTCTAAATGTAGCTTTTGTCTTTTGTGCACCAACAAGCCTATAAATAGTATAATTCACTCCTTTTATTTTGTGCTCTTGTTGTACCGGCAGTTTGAGTTGTCTTTTACACTCATAATCTTTATGAGACTTCATTGAGGTCACTAGAGTCTTTTTGTATCATATGTAAACTTTATATTATAAGAGAGAAAGCTATTTAAAAAATAATTTTTAACTATTAAATAAATAAAATAGTTATTAATTGTGATAAGATAGTTATCAAATTAAATTTTAATTATGAAATAACTATAAAATATGAATTTAATAATCAGTTAAAATAATTGATATTTAACATTAGTCATAAAAGTTTTAATGGTCTATATTATTAGATTTTAATTAACTTAGTCAATTTTTGTCTAATTTTAATATTTATATTTTGTAAATTGGAGTTGGAAAATGAATTCATTATTTATGAAAACGTGAGATTAAGATAAAAAATAATCGAAGTTGGAGTTATAAAAAAATAATTTTCTTGTTTTTGTTATAAAATTAAAAGCTAAACTCGTTTTATATGTGCTGTTATATTAAATGGTTAATTCATTATTATTTTGTTTTTACATATTTGTTGTATTTATAAATGTGGTTGAAAGTTTCATGCATGACAAACCCTAGAGTATAGGTGACTTATATTAAGAAATTAAAAATTTAATTGAATTGGATTCACGACATCTCATGAAGTTGAATTGAAATTGATTAATGATGTATGTTATTGAAACTATGGTTGTGACTATTTTTAATTATGGGGTGTTCGTCTTACCGTCGTCATGCTATTCAAATTTTACGAAAAACTTAAAATTTATCTGTATAGAATAAATAATGTTTGACACTACTTTTCACAAAATACATTCATATTATAACTGTTTTTTTAATAAAATATTATATTTTAATAAAATAATATTATTTTTAGTTGTTAAATGGATATAAATTATTGTTAAGAATACCAACGTATCATTGCTCTTTGACCAAACTTTAGACTTTTTTATATTTATTATTAGGAAGACTCATATTGCACCCATCCTGTTTGGAAATTTATAGGGAGAAAGATTCAATGAGTAAAATGGTGATCAAAACATGTGTGGATGTTTATGTGTATTAACATTGACATCATTCTTGAACTTTTTATGTTGATGATTGTGAGGAAACTATTAGATGTAAAATGTAAGACTAATTTCAAAGTGAAATGAATATCATTAATTAAGGTAAAATAATTAATTAACTTTATTATGATATCTAAGTATGTGAAACATTTTAACTTAATGTTTATGCACTCTCTATGAAAATATTTATATTATCATAAGTCAAATTCTCATGATCCACACATTTTTTTAACTTACAAAACAACTAAAAATTGTTGTAAGAAGTTAAATAGTGATTTAATAACCATGATCTTAGCTTTAAATAATGATTTGATAACAATTTTTTTAATTAGTAACATAGGTAACAGTTTTTTAACACAACATTTTTTTTTCTTAACTATTAATAATTCACACTTTTTGGAAAATATTTAGATAATAATTTTGTTCATAATTTTAGACAACGTGTATTAGCTATTGTCTTTTGTTTATGCCATAGTTTTTTTAATTACTGTATTTGTGTTTTCACTTGAGCTTCAACCTTCTTCTGCTCTTTAGCTCAAACAAACTTATTCAAGCTTTTGGATATCCACATAGAATTAGAAAGAAAAAAAAATTTAGAGTTAAAAACTAATTGAATTTTGACGTCAGATTGTTTGTATAAATAATCTATCTTAAAATAGAAGACATAATCAAATTCTTTGAATAGAACGCAAAGTTATTCCCTAATTTTCCCGTTGTGTTTTTCATCTTAATAGGATGTGAAAAAATAACAACAAAGTAATGTGACAATTTTTTAAAAATGGTGTGTAATTCTTTAAAATAATTATTAAAATAGACAGATTTTGAAAAGGTTATGTTATAGGTAAGTTCTCCGAAGAAATTATATAAGCATGACCCAACTTTAAATTTGTGAAAAGGAAGGGAAGAGGTAAAATTGTGTTTGATACATAATACTTTGATTAATGTTAACTTAGGTTTATTTATTTGAATTGAAATTATGCTATATTAATATGACTTTATTTAAAATAAAATAAGAAAAAATTAAATTAATCAAAGTGGTGTGTGCTAGATATGACTTTAGCTTTCACATTAAAGTCGTGTCAAAATGATACAACTTCATTTTTACAAATCTAAATATGACTTTATTTAAAATAAAATAAGAAAAAATTAAAATTAATCAAAGTGGTGTGTGCTAGATATGACTTTAGCTTTCACATTAAAGTCGTGTCAAAATGATACAACTTCATTTTTACAAATCTAAAGTTGTGTGCTAGATATGACTTTAGCTCTCATACTAAAGTTGTGTCAATATGATACAACTTCACTTTTACAAATCTAAAATTGTGTCATGCATGTATGACTTCTTCACAATAAAGTTATATGTTATATTGATATAATTACTTATATGGATAATTTTTTCAAAATTTGTCCATTTCAATAATTTTTTAGTAGAATTTCACGTTTTGAAATTTTTTCCCAAGAAATGTCCTTCAAAAGATGTCACTATTTCAGCTCATGCTTAATAATTTTATGCTCCATGGTTTCATGGTTTTGGTGTCCCTAACACTCCTTTTGTTTCAGAGCGCAGATATGCGAAGAAAGCTACCGAGCGAGAAAATGCGATGATTTCACAAATTTTAATGAATAAAATATTAATTAAAACTGAGAATCGAAGAAAAATTTTCATAACAAACTTTCTCCATTGTACAACGACGATTTACAAAGAAAGAACAATTTCTATTAAATATTTTATATAAATAATATATATATATATATATATATATATATATATTTATATTATAATAAAATTGTTGAACATTAGACGGTCCAAAACCCCTTTAGAGGATCAAATCATTTGATAAAGTTTTGATGATAACAAAACTCAAGTATATATTTATATTTGATGACTTATATACATTGTGCAGTTAACATTATTATTATTATTAAAGCATCATACACATGATCCATGATCCATGAAGAGATAAGTTTTCTATTATTTACTTTTATGTTATTGATTTGATTTAAATTGATTTTATAACATGATGTGATTTAATGTTTAAATTTGTTTATAATGGAAATTATTCAAATTATTATGGAGTATTTAGACGTGATTAATTGATTTTATATCATGACGTGCATTAACGTTCAAATCTGTTCATAATAGAAATTGTTCAAATTATTGATGAGTATCTCATATATAATTTCTCTATGTTATTTTAAATTATTTCCAGTTTGAGCTATATACATCAGAAACAAGATTACTCTATTTAAGCATCCCAACGACTAGTTTCTAAAAAACTACATATAGAAGAACAATTTCAAGTTGAACAAGATGAAGCAAAAAGAGAAATACATCATATAATACAATTGAAGAAAATATACTGAGTGTTTATTGTCAATTTGCTATTGAGAGCATATAGAGTTTTGGGTTGTGTGAAACCATTATGTAATCCTTCACCTTTGTGAAGTAAACCCTTGTGAGCTTTCATTGTTCTCTCTTTTGAGAGTGTTTCTTTTAATCTTGAGTGGTCTTGATCTCAGGGGGACATTGAGACTGGTATAACTTGGAGATGTTTGTGTACTCGTTATAACCTGGAGATGTTTGTGTACTGGTTGTAACTATTTGCTAAATAGTGGAATCTCTTGAACGGTTTGTTCAAGGGAGAACTAGACGTAGCCCAAGAGATTAGGGTGAACCAGTATAAAACTGCTTTATATGTGCTTATATATTTTTGCCTTGGTTGGTGGTTTCTATTTATAGCGAATTGAGTTCAGGCTCCATTCAACCCCCTTCAAGAGCTAGCTATTCCTACAAAAATAAATATAATTAAATATATATAATATAACATAATAATAATAATAATTATTAAAATAATAATAAATTTATAAAATAATAATAAAATAAATACTAATGATATTAATATTAAAAACTAAAAATAATAATAAAATCATAAATAATAATTATAATAATAAAATTATAAGATAATAATATTATTATCAATAATAATGATAATAATAATTTAATTTTTATTTTAAAATAATTAATATTTATAATAAAAAAATAATAATTCATTAATCACACTCATTAAACTAATTATATTTAATTTTAACTATAGTTTCATTTATTAAAAAATTATTTTATCAATCACACATCATATCATTTACAAACTTTTATAAATTTTCTACTTAAATCTCACTATTTTTTTTAATCTAAAAAACTCAATTTTATACATACTTTCATCTCAAATTCACTCTCTAATTCAAACAAAGCCTAAAGCCTAAGACTTTATTTTTCTTGGATCACCAAGAGGAACATGTATCATAGTTAATGCTTTCCTTCATTTTTTCTTGGGTCTAAAGTGGTTGCAATTTTTGTGCCATCATAACTATATATTTTTTCTTTGTGGTGGTGTTCACTATGTAACTAATTACTCTCTTCCATCCAGTTTTTTCTCATATTGTACTTTCGGATTCCATTTGTACTTTACTTATACTCACTTTACAATTAAGTTTTTCAAATTTCTGCCTATAAAATATAATTTAAGAACTAACTATACATGTAGAGCATATCCAACTTCTTAGGTACTAGTATATCCATAGAATAATCACATGCTACAATCATACATTAAATTAAATTCGATAAACTCATAGGATTATTTTATCCATGCATGTTAAAGCACCAAGAAAGATCACTACATTTTCCTTCAAAGATTTTCATAGCAAAACATATTAATATATAAAATACAAACTTAATGAATGTTGGTGGGGTCTATAATTATATCACTAAAGTAAACAAAAAAAAGATAGTATAGGATATACTGATATAATTATTTATATAACAGGTAGAATCCAAGAAGATTAACACTAAAAACAATTGAAATTACTAAAAATTCGTTGGTAAGCTGGAGGATGTATTTTCATCGTTTCAAGCTTATTCACAATCGATATGAGATTTTGTCGACTTAGGATTTTTGTGAAAACATCTGCTAGCTGGTCTGAGGATTGTATAGGTAAAAAAGATTAACTTGAAGTTGTTCTCACACCACAAGGCAGTCAATGTCGATGTACTTTGTGTGTTCATGAAAACTAGGTTTATGAACTATGTGACAAGAAGATTGGTTGTCACAGCATAGAACAATAGGAGCAGTGGTATGAATATGAAGTTACCTGAAGATGTATTTGATCCATTGAAAGTCACATGTTGTGGTGGTGAGAACCCTGTATTCTTCAAAAAGAAAACTTAGAAATTGTAGTTTTCTTCTTTGATTTCTAAGAAATCAAAGAAAAACCTAGAAAAATACAATATCTAGTTGTGGATTGTCTTGTTTTTGGACAAGATGCCCAATCTGAGTCACTAAAGGCTTTGACTTGATTTTCATAATTAGTTGCAAAGAATAACCCCTCTAGTGGATTAACTTTGATGTAACACATAATGTGTTGAGCTGCTTGTTGATGATGGACTGTCAATTTTTGTAGGAATTGACTAAGTAGATGAATAACAAAACTTATACGTGGTCTTGTATTGGTGAGATATAGGAGTTTGCAAATAAGTCTTCTGTAAGAGTTTGTGTTCGATATTCTATTTGCACCTTCAAAAAGAATTTTATTCTTAGACATAAGAAGTGTAGTAAAAGGCATACTTGCAAGTATCCCTGTCTCGGTCCAGATGTCAAGGGTGTATTTCCTTTGACATAAATGAATTCCTTTCTTAGACCTAGAAACCTCTAGTACTAATAAGTATTTGAGTTCTCCCAAGTCTTTAATCTTTACTAAACTCTTAATCCTCTCAATTTCTGATAAACAAGCCCCTGCAAGAATAATATCATCTACACATACAAAAAGAATTGTGAAGGCAGTTGAAGTTTTTCTAATAAAAAAGTGAACAATTAGATTTTGATTAAGTAAAACCAATAGAGTCAAAAAATGAGGAAAGTTTGGCAAACCATTGCCTACTTGCTTATTTCAACCCGTATAAAGATTTAGTAAGTCTACAAACTTGATTCAATTTTCCTGTATTGAACCTTTGAGGAGGTGTCATATAAACTTTTTTCATTCAAATCAACAACAACACATGACCAATAAACCTTAGAAAAATTAGATTGAAAGAGAATGATACATGCTATAATATATTGATGTTTTCTCTCAACAATAATTTTTCTTTTTCTTTAGAAATTTACACAAGTATTCTTTAATATTAATATTAAGATGAGTTTTTTATGATTTTATGTTTTACCATTGTATTAGTTTAATAAATCTTAAATTCTATAAGTTATACTTTTTCTTTTATGTGATAAGCATTGGAGTGTCACCTCAGCTGAAATATCAATATTTATAATGATATTTATCGCGAGTTTTATAAAAAAAATAAAACTAATTATATTAAAACAAGATTAAGAATAAATATTAAAACTCGCACATTTCAGAATTGTTCAAAAAAATCGTCCTTTCTCTCGCGGTGGTTTGCACTTCCTTTAATCCTTTCTCGATCGCTCTACATCTTCGTTCTCACACCACCATCTTCAACTCTCCCTAGTTATATTTCCAGTTTCTCCTATTCGAACTCTCCATCGATCCTCCTTTCCTCTCTTTCACTCCCTCAGGTAAAATTTCTTGCTCTCCCTTTATGCATATTGTAATTTATGGATACATCAGATTGAAATATTTTCAAACTTGTCATAGGAAATGATCATATCATGCAATTGCATATTCTCATATCTGCTAGCTTTTTAACCAAGTACTATCATATATTGCCAACCCAACTAATTGTTCACGCATCAGACCTAAAACAAGTCTGAAGTATTTGGTTGAATTGCATAATAAGTTACCATAGGGAGTAATACAAAGAATAAAAAGCAAGTTGTTAATATTTAATTTGTTTTCTTCTAATATTTTTTTAGGTGGGATAAACATTCTCGTTCTTTTAATATTATAAAACTATAAAATTTAATGTTAAAGATATGAATTTGATAATTGGGTTGAGAAGCCAAGAAGATGTTGGGAATTTGCTTTTGAAACTGTACATTGATTTGTTTCCATTTCTGAATATGTCTTTAATTAGAATATTGTCTCTTAATTGTTAGAATATTCACTCTTAATTGTTTCGCAAACGTTAAAATTTTAATTTGTTATAACTGTTCCTAAACTTTAAGAGGACTAATTTCAGTCAGATATTTTTCCTTTCTGCAAGCATTAATGTAAGCTATTGATGACTCAGAAAGATAAGAAGAAATAACAATATTTTCTCTTCATACATATCTCCTCCTATTTTGTAAACACAACAATTGGTATTAGAGTTCTTGGTTCTTAAGGGCCTGTGTGTGAGACCACGAGAAAAAAAAACAACAGAGGAAAACTAGTGAGAAACCTTTTGAGAAAAACAAAAACTTCAACCATAGCCAGAAACTTCATGGCAGCACCTCCGGTTTCTCCAGAGAAAACTATCAAATATAGTATGTCAAAATGAAGTCTTATCTAGAAGCGAGTGATTTATGGGATGTTGTGATGTCTGAAATCCAACCGTTACAAGAAGATCCAACTATAGCTCAAATCAGAAATTACAATGATAAAGTAATAAGAAGAGCGAAGGCCAAGAACTGTATTCACTCTGTTGTTTCTGATGTTGTATTCACTAGAATTATGTCCTGTGAAACAACTAAAGAAGCTTGGAACACTCTCCAAGAGGCGTTTCAAGGAAATGAAAGAACTCGGTAGATACAAGTTCTTAATCTCAGAAGAGAATTTGAGATGCTGAGAACGAAGGAGGCCGAGAGCATCAAAGAATATTTTGATAGGCTCTTGGTAGTGGTCAAAAGAATCCAACTATTACGTGAAGATTTACCTAATAGAAGGGTCATAGAAAAAGTGTTGGTGAGTCTTTCAGAAAGGTTTTAAGCAAATATCTCATCACTTGAAGATTCAAGAGATCTAACAATGATTTCACTAACCGAGTTGATGAACTTTCTGCAAACCCAAGAGCAGAGAAGATTGTTGAGAAAAGAGTTGTTAAGAGAAGTGTCAAATACTGCTGAAGGATTTTTTCTAGCAAAGTCACAGTCGAGTTACAAAGCAAAGAAGAAAGACTGGAAAAATGAGAAGAAAAGTGATGAGGATGACAACGACGAGAAGGAGATGTACTCAACATGTCAACACTGCAAAAAAACTAATTGGAAATGTTGGTGGAGACCAGATGTGGTGTGTAGATCTTACAATTAAAAAAGTCATGTGGATAAGGTATGCAAAAGAAAGCAACAAGAGGTGCAAATTTCTCAAGAGACTGATGACAAGAAGAAGGAGCTTCTTTTTGTGGCAACTTGCTTTGCTAGTGACATTACTAATGAAACATGATTAATTGATAGTGGATACACTCATCACATGACACATGATAAAGACATGTTTGTAAAGCTGGACAAAAACCACTCCTCAAAAGTCAGAATTGGGAATGGAGACTATATTGAGGTCAAAGGCATAGGTGATATTGCCATTAATGCTGGCTCAGGTACAAAAATAATCTCTGATGTTCTATATGTCCCTGAAATTAGTCAAAATCTGCTAAGTGTTGGGTAGCTTTTAGAGAAAGGCTATGTTGTTGTGTTCAAAGATAAAACTTGTGAAGTCTTTGATACAACTGACATTAAATTGATGTCAATAAAGATGAAGGGCAAAAGCTTCTCGGTAAACTTGCAAACGAATCTTGCTTACTCTTCTGCAGTTAATTTGGAACAAATTGAGCATAAAAGGAAGCAGTCTAGGAAGTATAGGAAGCCTGCAGTAGAAAATCATGGGAAGCCAGTAGTGAAAAATCATGGATTGGATTCTCGTGATGATGTTAAACTTTTTAAAGAATTGATTGTGAAAGAGATTAAAGGCCTTGATGTTGTTCCAAAAATAACTGAGCAAGAAGGTTCTTATGAAAATGTGGATGATGATCCTGTGAAAGGTAATAAAAGATATAATATGGATGTTCTTGAACCTGCTGACCATGAGGAAGCTCTCAATCACGTAAAGTGGAAAAAAGATGAGAAGGAGGAGTTATATATGATTGAGAAGAACAACACTCTTGTTGACATACCTCCAGATAGAAAGGTAATTATTGTATATGATGGTTCAATCAACAAAAATAAAGCAAAATTTGTTGAGTATTCTGATATTGATTGGGGTGGTTCCTTGGAAGATATGAAGAGTACTTCAAGATTTTGCACAACTTAAAACCATTTGTTTACCAAGCCACTACCAGTCAGCAAGTTTGAATTTCATAAGAAAGAAGATTGGAGTTTACAGTTCCAAAATCAAGGAGGAGTGTTGGGAATTTGCTTTTGAAACTGCACATTGATTTGTTTCCGTTTTTGAATATGTCTTTAATTAGAATATTTGCTCTTAATTGTTAGAATATTCACTCTTAATTATTTCGTAGACGTTAATATTTCAATTTGTTATAACTGTTCCTAAAACTTTAAGAGGAGTAATTTCAGTCAGATATTTTTCGTTTCTGGAAGCATGATAAATGTAAGCTATATTGATGGCTAAGATAAGAAGAAATAATAATATTTTCTCTTTATACATATCTCTTCCTATGTAAACAAAACAGAACACAATATGAAATTGGATCGTAATGTTTTCACTCATGCCTCAAAGTACATCACTTATGTGTCAGAATTATTTTAGAATAGAAAGCTGATTAATGTGGAATATATATAATTTAATTGAAACTATGTATTAGTTTTTTTTAATAACTACTTGATACATATATTTTATTTATATCAACTTAAATATTTAATAACTATATATTTTTTATAATCAGATTTTAAAAAATCATGACAACAATACTGCCCAACGTGTGCAAATCCTTTTCTAAGTTTAATTTTAACCCTTACAAAAGTCAAGCTAGGTTAATAAAAGTTATTTAACAATAAATAGACCTAAATTATGTCAAGATGAAATTGTATTTTCATTTAACATTAATTTACGGGGAATATAAAAAGGTATAGCAAGTCCAAATTAGTAACATTTAACCATACCGATCGTTAATAATAAAAATCATTAAGTTGTGACATTCAACATCATTAATTATATTTAAACTAAAAATTCTAACCAATAAATTCTTTTACATTTCCTATTGAGAAGAAATACCATTGTGTGAAGACTCAAACAAAATAATAAGTAATCCCTACCAAGAAGAAATTCTTGTGTAGTAAAATGAATGGGACATAATTTATACATTAAACAATAAAAAAAAAATTCTTGTGCACTAACGTTTCTCATTCAAATAGCTCAATCTCGTGCTCATTTATTTGCATTTCTCAACCAACGTTCTCCATTTAAAAGTTGATACCAGAGTCTAGGCGGAAGGCGGAAATATAAAACATTTTATTATGAAGCGATAAGAGTTTGCAAAAATTTAAAACCTTACAAAGAGTTTAGGATTTTCTGAATACGTTCAAACACGATTCTTTTATGGTGAAGCTGTCTGAACTCTAGCAAATTACAAAAGGAAGCAATGGTTTACAGAGAGAGATGGGAGATTAGAGGATGATATGGTGTTTTTTCCTCTGGCCTTGCTCTCTATTTATACTAAGTTGCAAATTGGCGGATTTCAAAATCTCGCTCAATTGCGGAATTGAAAATTTTACAAGAACGGATTTCAAGGTCTCGCTTAAGTGCGGAATTCTAGTTTTAATAGCTTTATTTCTTGTTTTAATTGTTTTATTTCTCTATTTAAATCATTTATGGTCACCTTTCTTTCTTTTTCTTTTGCGTTGACATTCAACATCATTAATTATATTTAAACTAAAAATTCTAACCAATAAATTCTTTTACATTTCCTATTGAGAAGAAATACCATTGTGTGAAGACTCAAACAAAATAATAAGTAATCCCTACCAAGAAGAAATTCTTGTGTAGTAAAATGAATGGGACATAATTTATACATTAAACAAATAAAAAAAAATTCTTGTGCACTAACGTTTCTCATTCAAATAGCTCAATCTCGTGCTCATTTATTTGCATTTCTCAACCAACGTTCTCCATTTAAATTGTCCAATTCTGGTGTTTATTTTTGTTACCCGTTTTCATTTTCCATTTTAGTTGCCCACAAACGCAGTGGAAATTGCAGTATCTAATTCTTCAACTATACCGTGTACAACAATTATTTCCTTGAAAATGCTTTCTAGAACATCGTTGAATTGATGAAATTTTTTCATCAGAAAATATTAGAGATTCACCAAAACCTTAAATATAATAGGTTTGTTATATATATTATTTTCTACGAGACTTGAAATAGGTTAGTTTAATTGACTTATCTTTATATGAAATTAATTGTAAGACTAATTTATTACTTATTACTCCACTCAACCACTTTCAATTGACTAACTCTCTAAAACCTGCTAAATTACTTATTCGAGTAATCTTATAGGCTACATATTAGTGGTGTAATTTTTGTTGAATGTAAACCTTTTGGTAATTTCTCCCAAATATAGGAAGATCATCATCTTCCACAAACTTGATAAGTATGATTATCTCCAATTCTATGAAGACTTTTCACAGCTAAATATGTCTGTCAAACTACTATTATAGAAATCAACTAACCTTATCCATGTTTAACTAACCTTGCGCTCAACTATTACACAAAATTAGTTGAACCTCATGTATTTTTATCAAGTTATCGGTATCCAAGTTTCATACCCATTGAATAGAATAACTAAATGAAATATAAAAAAATATAATTTTTTTTTCTTTATATGTGAATTAATAATTTAATGTTTCATACTCACCAATTTCATTCATTTACTTATTTTCTCTTCTTAAGGAAACAAAATTTATTATCAAATTACTTTAGATAATTGTTAATAAGCTAATATTAATTATTACTAATCAATCATAATTCTTTTAGAGCCAACAAATTTATATGGATAATTAGGATAAGCTATTCATATGAGATATAAAAAAAAGATAGAAATGACATGTGATAATAGTATACAAAAGATTCATTATATTAAAAATAATAAAATTTGTGTACCAACCAGACACCAACTTGTATAACAAAGGTTAGTGCGTAGTAAAAGAAGTTATATAAATATATATATTTTTATTAAAATGAATTAAATCATCTTTAATATAAATTTATAATATTATTTTAATAAAAAAATTCATGTCTTTCTCTTTGACATCTAATATAGATTGATATCTCAAATCCATGAATTATTTATCATTATATGAAAAAATATTATTAAAGAAAAATAAAAAAAGGAAATAATAAGTACGTGGACCATACTAAATTCATGTAATAAAGAACAAACTCACTATCATAGAAACAAAGAAAGTTAGAACCTATTATGAAAAAAAGAGTCTAGCCTCCGATAGTCAACTAAAGTAGAATATGAGACAAACTCAATCATATTTTTCATATATAAATTATTCAATCTATCAGCATATCTATTATATTTCCTAAAAACATAGTCACTCTATCTACCTTTAAAAGTCCACGAAATTATATGAACTGAATAAAAAGCTTGATAAAATAAAAAAGAATCGCACTCTAATCAAAGTTTTTTTAAAATTCTTCAATTGAGCATATTCAATAGAAAAAATGACACCCATGATTTCATCATAAGATGCATGTTGAATATCCAAAAAAGTATAAATATTATCCACATATTCTCTACAACTGCTTCCAAAAATATCTTCACAAATTGAAAAACAAAAAAAATATTACAATTCTATCTTGACTTTAATCCCATTAATTTCAAGAAAGAGTGAATTACAAAAGTTATATATCAAATTTTAATTTATTTCTTTTAGTCTCACTCTATTACATTACCTTTAAGATTCTGTTACCACTTTTAATGAAATGAAAACTCATATTTATTAATGTTTTATTTGATTATTGATATTTTCTAGAAAAAAATTATTTTTATAACTTATAATCTTATTTAAGATTAAAAGTGTTTTAAATTTTATCATGTCTTTATATTTTAATTGGATCAAAAACATCTAGGTCTTAAACTTATATACATCTTTATTATAGAAATCATATAGAAGTTGTAGGTTTAAAATCTAAGTCTTAGAAAATCTTTCCAAAATCTTGACAAGTTTATAAAATCATAAATAATTAACGAATAGTAAATTTTACTTTTTTAAATTAATATATATATATATATATATATATATATATTATACATATATAAAATATTAATTAAAATATGATATATAACTTATATTAAAAAAACGTTAAAATAATATCACATAACAAAATCTACGAAATGAAATTAAAATATCTTAAAATACATGGCCATTACTATGAAGAAGGTTTCATAAAAAAAATTATTATCAAAACAAAATTTAGGGAGAAAAAAATTTACCATCAAATCACTTTAGATAATTGTTAATTAGCTAATATTAATTATTACTAATCAATCATAATTCTTTTAGGGCCACCAAATTTATAAGGATAACTTGGATGGGCTATTCATATGAGATATACGAAAGATAGAAATGAGATGAAACAATAGTATACAAAAGATTCGTTACATTAAAAAGTAATCAAATTTATGTGCAAAGTAATCAAATTTATGTGCAAACCAGACACCAACGAAAATAAATTCTCACTTAAGAGATATGAACAACGAAAATAAATCCTCACTTAAGAGATATGAAGCTAATAAGGATTCTCATTTGTTAGCAAACATGTTAATATGTTTTTATCTCAATGTGGGCTTAAGACTCCTTTTGAGTTGGGTGTAAAATATCACATATTTGTTAAGATGGCAAAAGATACATTAATGATGATTTAGGACTAATATCTATCTTGTCTTTTTGTTTGTACTTGTATTTGAATTTAGCTTGTATCTGAGTATATTATTGTAAAAGGATTAAAATATCCTTTTATACTTTCTTTCTATTTAATAGATTCTTTTGCTGATAAGACACCAATTTAATTAATGGATAGTTAGTAGTACAAAAAGTTATATAAATATAACTTATTAAAATGAATTAGCTCATCTTTAATACAAAAGTTATAACAAATCTTAATTTATTTTTTTTAGTCTGGCTCTGTTACATTAATTCCATGATCACTTTTAATGTAATGAAAACTCATATTTTTTAAGGTTTTATTTGATGATATTTTCAAAATTTTTTTTTATAAATCAAAATCTTATTTAAGATTTAAAGTGCTTTAAATTTTGTCATGTCTTTATATTTTAATTGGGTTAACAAAAATTAGGTCATAAACTTATAGACATCTTCATTATAGAAATCATATAGAAGGTTGTAGGTTTAAAACCTAAGTCTTGAAAGATCTTCCTATTAAATTACGTTAAAATCACATAAAATTTAATATTCTAGACCTTAAATAAGACAACAGTCATAAAAATACAAATATTTTTCTTCTTTGAAAGTAAATTACCAAGTAAATATTAATTAAATCTGATATATAACTTATATATTACAAAAATAAAATAAAATAATATCACACAACAAAATTTAAATATGAAATTAAAATATCATAAAATTAATCATGGGCATTACGTACATAATGATTTCATTCACGAGATAGACAGTGGACAAGGCATAGTTGGCTGAGTAGCAGTTAATAAATGCAGATAACAAACTCTTAGCAGCTTATTGCTTCCTTCTCTTCACATGCAGTGAACTGAAATCTCAGATTCTGTCCAGAATCTCATTTTTTGGTTACTCAACGTGCGTTCACATAAATGCGCCATGCAAGTGGTTGTCAACGGTCTTCTGTATTTATAATCACACTCCCATGCTTCCAAAACAAATTCTTCCAAACAAAACAAATCATAGCTTTGCTTTTTGAACTTTTTATTGTTTTGAGAAAAGAACTTCCAAAGTAGTTGTTAAATCAATAAAGTAGAAAAATGTCCAAGTTTCTCTTCCTCAATATTCACTTAAACTTGAATATGAAGTTCTTTTGGCTGTAAAAAAATGATAGTTAAATGATAAAAAAAAAAAAAGAACTTTGAAGATAAACATTATCGAAGTTATTAAATATACCATGTATAAAAGAATGTAATACATGACAACTTGTAATTATAATTAGGTGGAGAGAAGTTCTACTACAAATTGACCAGTTACATTTTTCAGTGAAAATTAGTGACTTAAGGGAAAAAATGTGTTTTATGTTTTTTTTGTCAAACTTTTTTCTAGTGATATATTTTCTGGTTATGTATAATTCTTTTAGTGCAAAATAGAGATTTTACAAGTCGATTAAATGAGAATTGTTGCAAAGAAAATCTTGATGAAATTTATGTAATTATTTTAAGATATATTATATGAGTTAAAATATAATCGATGTAAAAAATGTTATAAAATATCGATTGTAGCCAATAATCAATGTAAGTAATATAGAAAGGCTCATTTGAAAAAAAATTGAAAAATCATTAGGTGTGCCACTTATTACATTGTAATATATCATATATGTTTGAAAGAAATTTAAAAATTGTTAGCAGATTATTTATTATATCGGTTGTTACAGGAATGATATAATATAATAGGTTTAGGGTCAATTACATCAGTTATTTGAAAAATTGATGTAATATAGATAAGGTCCAAAATCAAATATTGTGTTTCAACCTAGCATCTTTTCATGTTTCTTCTTTCGTACTTTGTTCTTCATCACCAGCTTCGACACGCCTGTTGCCCCAAGTCTAAGAGCGTTCCATAACATCGCCACTACAATGTTTCTTTTTCAAGTTCTATCTTCTTTAACCTGCTATCATTGTCACCACTAAAGCTGAAGGTCTCCTTCCGTAACATCTTTAATTGACTTGCGTCTTTCCATCGTGTACCTTTGCCACGGGCCTTTATCTCCACCATGAACCATGAACACTTTTTGGTTCTACCTCGTGCCGTTTACCGCTCCTCTTCGTAACAAATTAGTAGTGTTTTGTAAAATTAATTACAAATAGTTAGAAATCTATCTTTGATTCAAATATTTTAGTGGCAACTTCTTTTAGTGTATATTTGATAGTGGAGTCCTTACATTGCATAAAAATATCATAGAATTTGAGTTGCCAAAATTTAGGGTAAAAAATTTTAAATTGTCATAACTTTTAATAGAGAGCTCGGATTGAAATGCGTTAAAAATGAAAGTTGTTTGGAATGAGGAAAGGAATGCAGTTGCCAATACCCGTAGGGGTTTGAGGGTCCCCAATTTCCAAAATTTAACCGTTTTCTTTTTTATTTTTTTAGTATTTTTTTAGTTTTTTTTTTTTAGATTTTAGACTCTTACTTCACATACCTACACTTGTCAGAAAATTCTAAAAATTTTTTTAGTGTTTCCTTATATCAATTACATCTTATATATTTCATACTTACATCTATAACATATTAGCACCGTGACTTGCTAAGTGATTTGATGAAGCCAACAATGTGATGAAGCCAACAATGTGATGAAGTCAACAATGTGATGAAATCAACATGGATTAAAGCTTGCAAAGTGGATTGCTTGAAGTCATCATGGAGCTTAATGGGAGTTTTGGTCTAGGACTTAGGTAAGGTGTGTGTGAGTGTGGTTTTGGTATAAAACCATGAGTTTCATGATTTTCACTTGAGAATAGCTTAAAGATTCACGTTGATTAACATGGACTAATTGAGGTTAAATGATTTTGAAAAACCATTCTGACAGTAAAGTCAGTTAATTGTTTTTCAGAAATCAACTTACTAGTTTTTTTCTATGTTACAAAAAAATCAATCGATTGAATGTTTGATATAATCGATTGAGTTTTTTGTTTGTTTTAAACCAATTTGCTATAAAAGGGTAGTGAGCGATTTGTGACATATGAAAATACGGACTAAGATCATTTTTGGGCGATCATTTGTGATTTTCTAAGAGAAAAAAACGTGCTCATTGCTTGAGAACACTTTTCACACAGTTTTAAATCAAGTAAAATCTCAAGAATATTAATCTTGAAGCTTTACCTTGAGTGAATTTCGTGTAATCTTGGTTTTACACCAAAGCTAAGTCTTTTACACTCTTCTTCATCCACTTATAATTTGTTTTGTGTAGAAGTACTGTTATTTCCATTCTGATTTGATATCACTTGTATTGTGAGCGGTTTGGTTGAAAATTACATAGGGTTTGTGATTTGTAATTGTGAGTTTGGTACCCATATTGCACGTGATTTGTAATTGGGTTTGTGCAGTAGGGTTCTGCATTGTATTCACAGCTGCTATGGGGTGCAGTAGGTTGTGTGCTGCGGGATGCAGTGTTGACTTGCGGGAAGCAAGGGTATTTGTGTTGTATTGAACTGATCTTGGTGATCTTTTTAGTGGAACTCTTTGGTTGTTGGCAAAGGACTGGACGTAGCCCTTGAGGAAGGGTGAACCAGTATAAATCTTGGTGTTCTTGATCTCTCTTCCTCTCTTCTTGATCGCTTTATCATATTTGTTGTCTCACGCTCAATTAATTGTTCATCACGCTTAATCAATTGCTCATTTTGCTGTTGTTATTTTTGTGTTCTCTAGAATTGATAAATATATCTGTTCAATTGACTGTTTCTGTTCTTGATCCACATTGAGTGTTTCTAGTTAACTGTTCTTGTTGTGTAATTATTTATATTTATGGAAACTTGCTTTCTTGAATCAGTTGTTACTTCTGCTCCAGTCTATTAAATCTGCATTGTCTTGCTGCGTGAGTGACTTTCAGTTAACTGTTACTATTATTTATTGGTTGTTTATTAGCAGTACTGAACTGTGTTTATATTCAACTAATTGCTTCGGCATTTAACTTTGGTGCTTTTTTCTAATTGCTGATCTTTCTTCACTAAACTGGTTCATACTCTGAATTCAGTTAATTGCTTTTACTGTTTATTGTTTTTGGCTATAACTTGATTGTTTCTGAACTGCTTTAGATTGTATACTCTATTCAATTGATTACCACTATGTTTCAATAAATTGTTACTTGTTGTTTTCAGATATGTGTACTGTTTCAATTGATTAATTCTGATATTGGAATAGATTGACTTTTTGTTGTGCACTTCAAAGTCACACTTTTGATTGTTTCAATAAAGAACTTTCATTCTAAACTTTAATATTTTCCATCTTTCGTGAAATTTTTTTGAAAGTTCAATTAACCCCCTCTAGAACTTGGCCTAAACTTGTTTTTCATAACACATCACCAGGAGTCCTTACATTGCATAAAATATTTTATGTTAAATTCTCTTGAATCATTTTTACTAATGAGTATAGTTTATTGTACATAACCGTGTAGGATGTCTTTAAAATCATCTAGGATAATCAACTACTGAACATCATACTTATTCAATTATGAATAATGTAAGTACACTTTAAATCTTTACATGTTATTGAATGAAATGGTGTTTGAATAATTGGACACAGAGACGATTGAAGAAGTTCGTCAAGCATGGGGTTATACACATTAGAAATTAGAACTTGTTATAATTTATAAATGTGTAGTACATAAATATTACCTTTTCATTACTTTTGATTATGTTATTGTGACCTTAATTTCCTAAGTATTCATTTACACAAGTTTTATTATTGCAATGTTTGAAAGGCAAAAATTTATTTTCTTGGTATTTTGGAATGTTTGTTATTGGTTGGGAAAATAATAAATTTTAAAAATAATTATTTTTTTAAATGATATATATTATATCAATCGTAAGCTGGAACTGATGTAATATGTGACTTTTTACATCGGTTGTAGCTACAACCAATGTAATATGTCTTCCTGATTTACCTATTACATTGGTTGTAACTACAATGAATGTAGTTTTTTTTTTGTTTTTTTTTAAGAAATGATACATATTACATTAGTTGTAAACTGAAACCGATGTAATATGTTACTTTTTTTTATATCGGTTGGAGTCATAACCGATGTAATATGTTTTCCTAGTTCACATGTGAAAACGTATTAGGCTGAGTTCAAGAGGGGGGGTGAATTGAACTTTGAAAACTTTTTTATCTTTTTGAAACAGTGAAAACAATTTTTCACAAACTGAAAAGATTTAACGAATCTCAATGATGGAAAATATAATGTTCAGCGAAAATAAACTGACTTCAATTTCGAATGAATTGATTTATTTCAATATCAGAGAAGGCAGTCTATACAGGCTTATCAGATCTTATACAGTTTACTAAAAACTAGTTCAGAATTATTTCAAGATAAAGAAAGATCAATCACACAGATTCACAAATGCCAACAGCACATCAAAGATGAAATCACAGAACAAATTTCTTATGATGAT
>Ga0209700_104991_pt1 | contig 23073 bp, 16 predicted proteins | sample SiratroredBW_FD_187528 | JGI IMG/M metagenome (GOLD analysis project Ga0209700, IMG submission 187528) | Root nodule microbial communities of legume samples collected from California, USA - Siratro red BW (SPAdes) (version 2) | ecosystem: Host-associated > Plants > Roots > Nodule | place: USA... | reverse complement strand
ATCCAAGCTCACCAAGTTTGTCAAACTCCCTAGCTCAATTGGGATTTTCCCAGTTATATTATTACTATAAAGTTCCCTGTCAAAAGAAACATATTCAGATTTGGGCAGAGAAAGATCCAGTGAATAATTAAAAATTGCATAACTCATCTGAATCAATGCTATTACGGGTTAAAAATTCTAATAAAAGTTAATATGGTAAAAATGTGTGTGCTATGCAAACGCATAGGATCTAAGAATTATTGAGCTTATTATGAGTTTATGTAAACTTTTGCAGGCAGCAAGAAAACTTTTGGACTATTTAAATAAATTATGGTTTCAATGGAAATCAAATCATAACCATTAGTATCAATGGTTTTAAAGAGTAAAAGAATTCGAACTCTCACCCTAACTCCAATTTGACTACTTGCTCTTTACCACGTCAAGCCTTTAAGGGGCAAGCAAGTGCATAAAATTTGGCTTTCCAGACAAGTTTACTAAGTATATCAGTTGCATTATCAAAGATAGGCTTGTACTACAACTTTGGCAACAACTAAATCTCAAATAGATCTTTTACAACAACGTATTTGGTCTTGTGATAATGAGTATTCTAAGTTAAGTGAATAGATAATATAGCAATGCAACATGTTCTACTTTAGTTATAGATAATACAGCATTTGATTGATGTATAGCTTTCTTACAGATTTCACAGCTACATAGAGTAAAAATATCGCAAGAAAGAGATCTTTAATCAAGATGACCACCATAATCTGAATCAGTGCTCACCAACCTTCTATTACTAGCTCTATCTTTAGTCTTATATATCTTCACTCCATGTAAAAGAAGCTAAATTAGGTTTAATACACACCATAGCATACTTAAGGATGTCGACTACACGAGTATAAGGAATATGATACACACTTCGTCACTTCCATCATTTGTGGGAAAGGTCTGAAGCTAAAGATGTGAAGGAAAAAGTGCAGAAATATTTCAACTTTCAAGAACATTTTCAGTATGTTACTTCTGTGATAAGAAAACTCTTGAATCTCCAAACCAAGAATTTTCTAAGTTGCACTCAGATCTTTCATTTCAAAACATATCATTAACTTAAAGTAAACAAGTAATTTTATGAATAATAGTTTGCATATTGACTTTTAGAATAATATTGCATAATCACATCTGATTCAGTCATCATTATAATATCCATATCTTAACTTACAAGTATTGCAAATTTGGGAGTTGACCAAGCTGTGCAACGAGCTCACCCGAAAGGTTTGCATTTCCAAGATCACTACTCAACAAAAAGAAATGTCTTTTTTCATTGTATGCACACTGTTACGAACCAAGAAATTCTAGGACCTATGATAAATTTCACTAAACTACGAGTAAAAATAACATAGATATCTTACACACGGATCACCCTACTGTCATTATCGCAAGTAACATGGAACCATGTGCAAGGATTGACAAGGGTTGGATCCCAACTCTGAAGAACATTGTTAGGATCATTCACACTGGCCTTCAATGCAGACAGGGCATCACCTGTCACAGAAGTAATGGTCAAGTCCAATTAAACACACTTCATATGTAAAATAGACAGGAGTGAAAAAAATCAAACAGGTGTTTCTAATGAAATTTTGAGAAATAAAGGAAGTATAAAGATGAAATCCAAGTTTCTCAAGAACATTTTAAAATAAAGATTGGTTTCAATTTCGTCCTCTAACTTTTTTTTTCGATTTATTCCCCTAATTGTTGTTTCCACATTGCGCACAAACTCCTCCAGTTTTCTTACTCAATCAAACATGAGCCAGTTGCAAGGCAACAACAAGAACAGAAACAGTAAAATAAAGTAAAAAAGCATCAAGACACAAAGGAAGCTAAGAAGGTCACCTACCTTCTTGGTTGCCAGAAACCTTGACCCTGAAGTCAAGCACCAAAAATGCACAAAGAAGAAACAAACACCTGAAAGATGAAATCACTTGCTTCATGTTGGCCCTCATCTTCTCTCATGCACATGCACTTGAATATCCCTCATCCAGAGCCCCTCTTTACCACTAGTTGATCTCCATTATACCCTTCAATCTCATAAGCAAATTGACCAAAACAAATAGCAGTCAACTCAGAGTATCATACCGCCACCAAAAAGTCAATGTATGTTGCATTTTTCTGCCCAGAAATTTCTTCTTCTTGTTATTCTTCTGTCAATTGTTTTTATTTTTTATTTCATGAAAATTGTGATGAGAAAGAGAATCTTAGATGAGAATAATAAAGTGGGTTTATCTCTAACTCGCAAGATTAGTTTAAAAGGTAATTTTTTTTAACTGATAAATATATTATAATTTGTTCTGATCTCTAAATAACATCTGATTTTGCACACATTTCTTCATATTAAGAAATAAAAATCTTGGAATAACTTGTTAGAACATACTTTGATATCATTAAGTGAATTTTGTTAAATGAGATTTATTTACTGTTAGATGGGTGGTGGTTAGCTTCAGAAGACTCTGTGACAGTTAGAAGTTTGAATACAGAAGTAAGAAGAGATGGTCAAACACGTGCGGTTTCCTACCGCATTGCCCTTTCTGCATAATTTTACGACATCTTGTTTTTATCTGTTTACTTATTTCTGGCCATACACAGTCAATGTAAGCTCTTGCTTCTGCATTTATCAACTAATTCACACTTCTTTTACTTATACTTTGGCTATACACTTTGATGAGGTGAAATAGTGGTGAAATCATCATTCCAATGCAACCTATATGGTTCAAGAATGGAGAGAATAAAAATATAATTTTTGATGAAATTTACTTCTAAATTGGAAGGCAGTCTCCCTAAATGATTAATCATATTTATTATGATTTGTAATTTAAAGTAAGTTTCAATCAGGAAAAGCAAATGAGAAAGAAAAAAAAATATATCAAAAGAGAATGTTATTAATATTTCTATTATTGAAATTTCTTTTGAGATTTATTAATTTTAACGGGAAAAATATAATTATTTTATATCTTTAGTGATGGTATTGATATAAATTTTTTATTAACCAAGTGTCAGGTAATAAATTTTGAAAACTTTTCCTTAAGTACTTGTATAAGGAGTTGAGATTCTCGAAAAATAAAGAAAAAAGTTACAAGATTATAAGAGATAGAAAAAAGAAAGATTACTCAAAAGCTCGTAAAATTGGGAACTCTAATACCAATTTGAACTAGATAGGAAAATAATAAAAATCATACCAATTACATTCTTAACTCCTCTGTTTGTAATATTTAAACAAAATATGTTGAAATAAATAAAAAATTCTAGAAATGTTTTATCGTAGTCAATACAGAGATCTTGAAGATTTTTTTTCCCAATAACCGCTATTTAAAACAATATCATATCACAAATTAAAAGACAATACCACAAAATCCTATATAATAGCATGTCCACAACATGGAATTGGAGTTCAACTTGCTCTCAACTTTATACTCAATCATATAATCTTTAATTCACTAACTAGCTTGAAAGTTAGACCGTCTTTCATAAGTAGATCTTTATTAAGTGTTGCGCTTAATCCTCACTATGATCAGCACGTGAATTCAAACTCAGAGATCAGAGATCTTCCATAGAGAACTCAATTAAAAGAGGATCAATTTATGGTAATATAGGAACGAGATTTAACTATAGAAAAAAGCTAAAGTTATATATTATCACTCCACTATACTTATAAACAAAGCATTTGCACCAACTTACTCGGATTAAACAACAACCATGACTACATTATATGGTGCACTGAGCCAACATTTTGCCGCTTTGAGAGTAACTATGTGTTTCTACAAAGATCATCTAGGACCAGACAATTCATCTGGTGGAATATTTGAAGTTGAGTCATAAGCAGTGTAGAGATTGAAGGGGTTGTAATTTTTTTGGATCATATCCTCTTTCTTCCCCCATTGATCCCATTTATCTTCCAAACCTTCACCCTCTAGCATTCTCACCACCTCAGACATCTTTGGTCTATCCAAAGGGGAGCTTTGTGTGCATAGCAAGGCCAATTGGATTAACTCCTCTAGTTCCTGCTCGTTATAATCTCCCTGTAAATCTGCATCCACCAGTGTCTTCAACTTCCCCTCTTTCTGAAGTGCTTTCACCTGGATCAAAATAATGTCATTTGCCAATAAAAACTATTAGTCATTGGTGCTAACATCAGACATACTTGGTGCAACAACAATAAACTAAACAACAACCAGAAAGATGAGATTCTAGAATCTAGGACAGAAATTTGAATAGAATAGGGAACAAAAGAGGTTTCTAAACAACTAGGAATTAACTGTATTTAGTGCCAAAATATTTCCTTCAACAATATGATTTCAGTGTACCATCTTCAGTCTCATAATATTTAGAAAAGTTCATGTGGCTGCTGATTGATCTAGTACTAATAGCATATCTTCAGTAACATAATATATACTTACCCATTCAAGCAACATAACCTCATCATTAATGGCAAGTCGTGCTAAATTGAAAGCCCTCTGTCCAGTTATTATCTCAAGAAGCATCACACCATATCCAAAAACATCAGTCTTCTCTGAAGACTTTCCAGTTGAGAGATACTCTGGTGCTATATGGCCAAGTGTTCCACGTACAGCAGTAGTAACATGAGTTTTTTTGTAATCCATAAGCTTTACTAAACCAAAATCTCCTACAACTGCTTCAAAGTCCTCATCCAATAATATATTAGCAGCCTTGATATCACGATGAATAATCTTTGGATCACAATGATCATGCAAATAAGCAAGCCCCTTAGCTGCTCCTAGAGCAATACGCTTCCGAACTCGCCATTGAAGTGGTGGTTCTGATTCTGGTCGATCTACAAAATACAATCAATATACATAAAAGCATATTTGGAAAAAGAAAAAGAGACTACTGAAATTTAGCTGCTTTTATGCTATTTAGCTGCAGAGTTTATTTGTATTCTCATTCAACCACATCAAATGATGTGCTCAAACAAAATTGGATAATTTTGTGGAGAAAAAAAAAGGCACTAAGGATTAAATTTAAGCTACTCATATATCTCCAAATTGTTGTGTGAAGGTGCCCCTGCTAGATATAACATGTCTAACATACACAATTTTTCTGTTACAAAAATTAACAAAAACAAAGTAAGAAATTTGACATTAAAAGTAAGATTTGCAGAACTACGCAAAAGAACATGTAATATAAAAGATTTTTACTCGAGAAACAAGTTGAGGTAAATCAGTGACGAAAGCAATGAATATCACATTAATCTTCCTCGATAGAGTAGCCTGATAAAGGTACCTCGTAAACATGAATCTACACTTCCATTAACCATGAAAGGATACACAAGCAATCTTTCAGTAGTTGCCATACAAAAACCAATCAGGCGAAGCAAATTTCGATGCACAGCCATGCTGATCATTTCCACTTCTGTTTGAAATTGTTTCTCCTCACCCCGGATGCGTTCTTGGTTAATTCTTTTTACTGCTACAAGATCGCCATTTGTTAAGCGTCCTTTATAAACCTTGCCAAATCCACCTTTGCCAAGAATGTTTTTGTTACTGAAGCCATCTGTTGCAACTAGCAGTTCATGCAGCGAAAACCTTTTAAGTTGACCAAAGCTAACTTCAGGATCCTCCTCGGCTGCCAGTCCAGGACATAACAATTAGTTATGATTATCATAAACAGCTTTAATCAGTGTGTATGCCATTTTTTTCTGCTAATCAACTAACCTGCAATATCAAAGAAATAATCTGGTGGCTTCCTTCTTTTCCAGTAAACAAATACAATTACTGGAGCTGCAAACAACAGTGCAGCACCCACAGCAACTCCTCCAGCAATGACTCCAATAGATCTGAAACTATTACCTACAATACAAGGATTAACAGAATTAAACGGGAAACTGTAAGTCAATTTCAAAACTTTGCTTTGCATTGAATAGAACAGAAAAAAAAAGAAATTGGCATTATTATTTGATCATGAGTCACATTCTGTTAAGATAGCAGACAGAAAACCAAAAGTAAAATCCCAAATGATTGCAAAATATAGTGGTGTTCTTCAAACAAAAGGTAGGATACAGTGGTTGCCTCATAAAAAGGAGTCACTCAGTACAAAATTGGAAACTATTCTCTCACCCTCTCCTCTCATGTCACCCTCCTCTATCACACAAGTATTTCCCTTTTCTCCTAACACAATGCTAACAACTTGCTCCACTTTTCTTTTTTTCTTGTATATACACTTCCAAACTCTACTCTTCTCCCTTTCTTGACTCAGAACAAGGTCACTTAAGAAACTATATATTTAAGCATGCAGAACCTGTTCTGCTTAAGGTATCTACGTTGCCAAAGGCCATTGTTCAATAGCAATCAGTTTTTCCTTTTCTACAAATTTAAAACTTTCAAGTATAAAAATGTTCAGTCATAGAAATCATGCAAAATTACATAGCAAGCATTTGGGGAAAAACCGTGTAACCTATCCATTATCAATACCTCCATTTCTCTTTGCCTTTTGGCAGCAAAGGGCAAGGAAAAGTTAGTAGTGTATGGAAAAGAACGGAGTGGATTCAGCTTGTAAAAGAAACAAATGTAAATACCACCAAAACTGAAAACCTTTTAGACAGCATTAATTGGGAGTTGTATAACACCGTTTTTGAGCCTTTGCTTATCTTAGTGGCAAAACAATAATCTTAAGCCTACTCTCATATGACAGAGTACTTTAAGAGCTATATTCTTTGAAAAATTAAATTCATTACCAACAATAAAGCAAATAATAACAAACCTGAAGGATTTTGTTTCTGTGTAGCGGATGGTGAAGTTGGAGGTGTTTGATTCAAGAAAGTATTATTGCTAAAACTGTAAAAATGGATTAACGGGGTTAATAAAATCTTGATATTTCATCCCTTGTTAGTATTAGTAATCTAACCTACATAAGAAATATAGGACTTAATGTAAGATTTATAATGCCACTCGAACTATATGATGGCTATTGGCCAAGTTTTCTTGTGTTGTTCTTCGAATGAGCTCATCAGAACAAAAGTTCTTATTTGTACCCACCTGATAGGAGTAAAAGTTGAAAATGAACCATTGGTTGGGATATTCCCTGTTAAGTTGTTGTACGATAAGTCACTAGATTCAACAATGATCATGGTGTCAGGTTATAGACAAAATAACACAACAATGCATCTAGACCTATAGACATAGGAGTTAAACTCACAGAACTTGCAGTGTATCAATTGTGGTCAAACCCACAGGAATCTTTCCTGACAAGCTGTTTTTGTTGAGACGCCTAGTTCAGGGAGCAGAACCATTTCGTTAGCAGATAATAAACTATTGACAACAAACAATCATTAAGTAGCAAGTGCAGAGGGTGTGTGCCATAATAACTTGTTGGTAACTTATTCAAGTATCTATTTCATGTGATTATGTAGGATGATACTGAAATGGGCATATTTGGGTGCATAATGTGCTACCATTTTATGTTGGAAAACAAAAATTATGAATGCTGAAAAGGAAGAAACAAAATTGAAATATAATTAAACAAGTTTTGCTGATTAAAGATATGGAAAAGGGAAGCATGTCATACAGGCTACGTAGTTTTTTAAGATTGGCTAATTCGTCTGGAATTGGACCAGTAATGTTGTTCGAGTAAAGATCCAAACTCTGCAAGTTCGTCAAATTTCCAAGCACAGTTGGGATCTCCCCAGTTATATTGTTGTTATAAAGTTCCCTGTCATTGAAAAGGAACATATTTAGATTTCAGCAGAGTGATAATTTCGATGAATAACTGAAAATGACACAGTTACCGTGCCTAACAATACTAGTTTCAGCCAACAATCAAGAATTACAAGAAATAGTCGATGAAATATCAATAGAAAAATAGTGTCATGCAAAATCTGCTCAGCAAAGGAGGCGTAACTTTGAGCCAACATTATCATATCTATTTCATAACTTACAAATATTCCAAATTTGGGAGCTGACCAAGCTCTGGAACAAGTTGGCCCGAAAGGTTTGCATTTCCAAGATCCCTGGCCAAACCATATTTTTCACTTTATGCAGAAACTTTCATAAAACTACAAGTAAAAATAACAGATATCTTACAAACGGATCACGCTATTTTCCTCGTTGCAATCAACATGAAACCATGTGCAGGGATTTATAATGTTAGGATTCCAACTCTGAAGAGCACCACTGGGATCTATCATATTCTTCTTGAATACAGTCAGGGCATCACCTGTCACACAAACATGAATATAAAAATAAAAACAATCAATTGAAGCACCAAGTAAGTACAAAACGTCACCTTCTGCATTGCCAGAAACCTTGACCAGCAAGTGAAGCACCAAAAATGTACAAAAAACAATAGACAAACACACGAAAGATGGAATCACTTGCTTCTTGTTGCTCATCCTCTTCAATCAAGAACATGAATATTCCTCTGCGAGTTCATGAGCAAATAGACCTCGTTGACCATAAGATATTCATTGCAGTAGCAGTCAACTTAGAGTCGTATCTATCACAACTTAGAAACACTAATAATTAGCCTATGACTGTCCCCACCACCATGGCCTCTACATACTTTAGCTTCTTATCATTCATACTCAGCGACAAGTCTTGCTTTTGCATTTTTCCAACTTTAGCTTTTGCTTTTCTTTGGCTTAATAATTTTTTAATCTCTTTAACTACTTATGTTTTGTATTTTCTTATTTCTGTTTTCGGGATTGCTCCATCAGATAAATAGTTCAACAGTTGCTAACTTTATTAATATTAACAAATTAAAAAAAGATACTTTCTCTCTCAGGTTTACAACATCATTTGCGGTTACCCTACCAATAGTAACCATCATCTTCAATGGTGTCAAAACAACGTCCCAAGAAGAGGTATGAAAATTATACGCCAATCAACACAAGACGAGATATCATCACACAGGAAGCCTTCAACCTTGACTTGCTACCAACACCACCAACTTTCTTTTCCCATGTGCATGTTGCGTCGGCAAAGAGGGTGTTGATACCACCAAAATGTTGACCATACAACTAAAGAATGTTACAAGGTCCAAGATTGAAGACCTCGTACACATTCTGACACTTTTGTCAACTTTGTACAAAACAACAATGCATGCAGATGTTGAGTACAAGGAATAGGAATATGACGAAACAGTTCTTGCGAATTTCCTCGTCAAGTTGCCCAAACTCTCCAAACAAGAAGAATGGTTGTTCTTGAATGTGGACGAATCCTCAAACAAGAGTCTTTCTTCTATTAAGAATGGAAATATTATAAAATCTATCTCCTTACTTTATCTTTTGTTATCTTTAAATTTACATTATCGAATAAACCTTTCCTGATAAGAAAAACATCGTCAATAAATTTTTCTATAAACATTTATAAATAATAAAAATAGTTTCTTGTTAATTAAAATTAACGTGCATTTAGAAACTTTTTATATTAATTTCTTTTATGCGTGCGCATACTAATTTAAAAAAAAAAAACTTTTTTTTTTCTTTTACAAATATTTACCAAGAATATTCAGGCTACTAGAACTATAAAATTGTTTTAGGAGGCATGGCTTATTTTATTTTCACGTCCCTGTTGTAATTCATTACAACTTTATGTATTCACCTAATCCCACTTAATTCCTCTCACAGATTCTCATTTTATATGCTTTCATTCCAAATATTGAGTATTTTGGAGAATCATGAAGTGTGATGTGAATATTACCTACAATGATTTGAAGTGTGATGTGAACCTTTAGAAAGCATGTATTTTGTTGTTATTACTTGCTTTTAGGAAACGTTTGGAAGGGTGAGGAAAGAAAAAAAGGGAATGGAGGGTTGTTTAGTATGAAAAAGAGAAAAATTAAAGAATGAAAGGTTGTTTAATGTGAAAGGAAAAGAAAATGTCAAAAAATAAGTGGGTCATTGTTATTTTGGTTGCAAAACAAAGAAGAAATGTGTGAGAATGGTATACTGTTAACACAATCAATTGTTTTATCTCTTTAATAAAGTGAAAGTAGTGTACATAATAGTTTTTTGGTCTGTTCCTTTATGTCGCTCTCAATAATTTGATTAATTGGTTTATGTAGCATTAATATCCCAAAAATCATAGGAAATCTGAGTTGTTGATTAATGAAATGGTTGTGGGATTTAGCTGTCCTCAACCATTGGAACAGCAGCTTTCGCTTTTTCAAGTGCACCCTCGTTTACATTTTTGCTCACTCAAAGAAAGTTGGTATCTCTCTGTGTTTTAAACTTTAATATGAATTTTAAATATATTCAAAAAACAAAAAGGATATATAGATTTAGAACATTAAAAAATATAGAGATACTAGAAGAAAAATATGGGGTGTAGAAAGAAAAGGTCTTGTCCCTGATTTATAAATAATAGAGTGGGTTCTTGAAAGGTAATTATTTCTTTTAGCACCTTCCCACCTTTTTCCTGCATTTTCACATTTTCATGTGTGAAAAAGCCTAAACTGTCCATGACTGAAAATATTTTGTATTAATTGGAAATTTAATTTGTACCGTATAATCTATAATTTAAAAAATGTAGATTTCAAATATTACTACATAATCTAAAAACACATTTCACATTATATATTTCAGAATATTTTTTAATTATACAATCTAAATTATATAATTCAAAATATATTTCTAAATCCAAAAATTATTATCGATCATATAATATTAAATACATTTTTCAATTACATAATCCAAAATATATTCTTAAATTCAAAAATATATTTTAAATTTTACAATTCATGTATTCTCTGATCCAAAAATTTAAAGTCACAAGTATTTTTAACTTTTTCGACACCTATGAAGATAGAAAAAGCAATCGTCAATGGACCCAACCCCAATGGGTTAATTTGTTTAACCATAATATATGTGGACTTTCTTCAAAAAGTTTCAACTAAATCTGATTTTGCACCAACCTAACCTCTAACTTAAAATTCAATTAGTCAACAATGGATCCAATGATTTTTATTTATTTGTTTTATAACAATTTAGGTTATTATTACCTATCTTGTCTATCTTATTTGTTTGAACTATCTCTTCACTACATGCCAAAATTTCTTGTTTATTTACTATACTTCCCTGTCTTATATACTTTTCAAGATCCAACGGAAAAAAATAGTGAATTGCGCCAATTGGATCATTATCAGTCTTACACAGTTACACTTGATATTCTTTTCACATTCAATTCTAAAATCAAATGGATAATTGGATTGTGATATTCTGAGCTTTTCTTTTCCCTCCTCAACCAATCACGTTGATCTTAAAGCAAACAAATGTCTAATTATTTTTTAAATTAATCAAACAAATTTCTTTATAACTGACTTTATGAAAATAACTTTTGCTTTGGACATTTCATTCAGACTTCAAGTTGGCACGGTATCAGCCAACTTCATTGTCGATGTGGGACAACAACGACAACTTACAAACCCAGCGGAATTTTGTGCAAGGGTGAAATTTTTACCCCAAACAATTCACAACACAAGCCACGGTTGTTCTTGTTTTTCCCAAATAATGTGTTCTTCATACATAATCAGAAGTTAAAGTATTGACAAATTTCTTAAACATAAAAAAAAAATAGTTGTTAGACGTAGAAATCATTGCATAAATTTTATCCTTAATAATAACTTATTTTTCATATACATGATAAAAAGTTAAACTCATAAAAACCAGTTATTTACATCCTGTACTCCAAAAGTAATGTCACACTCACAGGCACTAAGTATTTTTCACTAAAAACCAAGAAGCAATTAATGATGAAAGTGAAGGAAGAACAAGTGGGATTTTGAAGGCAGACCAAGTAGCTTGAAATTCAATGACAAGTACATGATCATGAACTCAACAAACCTCCATGCTTAATGCCAACTGTGACTGACACACCACATTCACAGGTCTTTAGAATTATGCATGAATTGCACCCGTGATGGACTATTTCCTTTTAGCATATACCTACTACAAACATAATGCACTGTGATTATGTTAGAAACCAATCTCACAGAATCACTGATAAAGTTCAAGATGGTCTTACACTTGAATCCAAATCAAAATTGGATTAGTCTATACACTTTGAGAAGTAGAACATTGTTGAACTAAAATTTCAAGACAGCCTGTTACCAGAGAAATAAGAAGATAAAACAAAAGAGTGTCACGTGTGAAGTTTGATTATGCACATTCACTATAGGTTATATAATAACAGTACTTTATATTAGATGCCTTTGAGGTTTGTCCATTGTCCCTTGAGATAATGTTATTTATGACCTTGTTTCATATTTTGTTCTATTTTTTTTTATGTAATAGATCCATTAGTGAGACACAACATGAAGTGAGAAAAGAATAGTAAGGAAAGCATGTTGCCGTGTACTAATTAAAATTAAGTTATACTTATCAGTGCATAAGTGTTGTTTGAACAAACTTCTCTAAAAAAAAACATTTGTAAAAAATAACAATAAAACTTAGAATTTCAGATTATCAATCTTCCTTTTTTTTGAAGAGGGGTTGTTATCCATCTTTATTTCCCCACCATAAAAAATAATATAAAATAAAATAAAAAGCATAAGTTAATTAATTTGTTTTGAATTTCAGTGTATCAATCTTGGACATATTGTTTTTTTAGAAGTATAAATTTAGAGTTGCATTGTTCACTACTATCTTCCTCTCACCCAAATTTAGGGAAGAATAATAAGTTCTGATCATTAATTAATTGAGTATGAAATAATATTATTTTGAAAATGTTATGCTATAGACATTTATAACATATATATCATTTCCTCAATACATGTTCATACATGTTCATCTTAGAAAACTATTATATATTTTCATTTTAGAGAATACAAATAAATTACACTTAAATTACTCAAATTATCCTGAATTATATCTTGATGACTTTAACTTAGTTGTTACAATATTATTTGAAATAATTGTATTAAGCATGTTTTTTTAGAGACTAACATTTAACTCATTTGAAAGCCTATTATAAATATATTGTGGTAGAATTATAAATAAAAAAATTTGTTGATTTATTAATAATCATTTAGAAAAAATTATTAACCATAATTGGTGATAGAATTAGATAATTGTATAAAGTTACTCTACTCGGTTGTGCATGATTATTAAGCTCCACTTATATTCAATATATTTAAGACTAAAATATAATTTGGCCGTCTTTAGTTTTTAATAATTATTTTGATTTAGTATTTTAAAAAATATATTTAATTTCCTATCATTTTTTAAAACAATTAATTCATTGTTCAAATTAAGATATTAATGTTGAATTATTGTAACATCTAAAATATATAATTTTAGAAACAAGAAATATAAAATTATATACTATTTTGATATTAGCATGAGTTAAAAACAATAAAATATTCGTAATATAGGTTCTACAGTATTAAAAAATATTTTCACTCGTGTAAAAATTGATAAAGTAAAAGTAAATTTCCAATTTAAATTTCAAAAATGTTAACATATTTGTACATACCATGATAATTTATATCATCAAAAACATATATATTATTTATTTGTTATCAATGTGGCATTAATTAATATTATTTATTTACATTTTTTGAAAAAATATATTTACTAAAATTGCATTGTGTTCTATACTTATGCAATCCTCTTATCATTATTTCTCTTATCATTTATTTGGCTCTTTTCGGTAAACGTGGCATAAAAGAAGGTACATGTTCTGAAGTATCATTAACCTAGGTTGATGTTGTTCTTGTCACATTATTATTTTTGTCTATACATAAATTTGAAAACAATTAACAATCTTGCATTAAAAAATCATTATTTCTTATGTATTTATGGTACATGTAGAGTGCATATAACAGGATCAAAACAACTTGTTGCTTTGGAAAATGCTAAAAGAAAGGAGGAATTAATATATTATATATCCTATATATTTCTTTAAATCTCATATCCATCCACATCAAATATTTTTTAGAATAAATATTCTTTCGCACCACTGCTTTTTATAATAAAATGTTATTTTTTAATAAAATAATATTTTTTCAGTTTAATAATATTTTTTCAGTTATTAAGTGGGTGTGAGGTTGTCAAAGGATCAGCACATGTGTTTATTAGAACAAATACTTCTTTTTACACCAAATAAAGTCTCACAAGGGAACCATGCTTTTTTATCATTCCCAACATAATTTATTTCATATTAAAAAATTATATCATTTTGGCTTATTGAGTTACTATTATTGGTTTTTTATTTGGGCAATTTGACTGTGTTGAGAGTGACAACCCTAAATCCTTTAATTTGAATGAAAGGTAAAAGTGTGACAGGTTGGAATTGGGATATGTGATCCCTCATAAACTTCAGAAAATCACAAGATTCATTTTCTCTGATCACCCTTGCTGACCCAGAGAAAACCTGTTTCCAAGAGAAACTTTTTTCTGTTCTCACTTTTGCCAATGTAGCTTACACTGTAGATTATATTAATCATATAATCTATTATATTAAAATAATTAATTATATTAAAACATTATAACAAGTATTAACATATTTACATATAATATTAAAGATATAAATTTATTATTGTCAATTATATGAATGACAATCATCAAGAGTCTATCAGATACAGATAAAAGAGTGTAGAGTTCTTTTGCCAATTCAAAAGCTCTCAAAATTCCATTTTTATCCAAACATACTCTAAAGTTACTAATATATACATTGTGATCAACTAGTATAATATAAGATCACTCCAGGTCAAGGATTTAATTAAACCAATCATTAAGTACTCAGTTACATTAAACATTGAAAGGGAAAAATTGATTGTTTATAGTAATTTTGTACAATTCAAAGAAGATTGACATCCATAAATGACACATCTACTGCAGCTTGTAGCCAAAAAAAGTGTGATCACTTTCCATCCTTAACTTCTACAAAAAGTTATTTGCTCTAAACCCTTTTGTGTTTGGTTTTTTTAAGATTAAACTAAGGAGCACAGGGTAGAGATTCGGTGGGATTTCCCACGTTATATGCAGAGTGCAAGTTGAGCTTCCAAACAAAGAACACCCCTACCTCTGAAACATAGAAAAAAGGTTTTTCACGGACTGGTTTAAGCTCCATCTCTTGCTGAGGAGATTCCTTGGTTCATTGCTTTTGTCTCTCTGCCAAAAAGCAACCCCATTTATAGGCCACTCCTTCTTCCACATCACGGGCCACTAAAATACAACAACATTTTTATAATAACATGCATGCATGATTCATGTATATGATATGATATACCAGACACAATAATATATCTAACCACATTCATTCATATAGCAACATAGATTGTTAAAGCAAGACACCCTCTTCCTCCAAGGCCACAACAATGGCCTCTGCTGGAAACAAAGTCTACGTTTTGCTGTATTTCTTTGTGACAACGTTGTTGTTGAGTTGTGGTGGTGTTTGGGGGCAGACATCTGCGATCTTTGCCTGTGATGTTGAGAAGAACCCTGCTTTGGAGGGGTATGCGTTCTGTGACAAGTCTTTGGGGGTGGAAAAGAGGGTGGCAGACCTTGTGGGGAGGTTGACATTGCAAGAGAAAATAGGGAACTTAGTGAATGCTGCAGTGGATGTGAGTAGGCTTGGGATTCCCAAGTATGAATGGTGGTCAGAAGCACTTCATGGAGTGTCCAACGTTGGTCCAGGGACACGCTTCTCCAATGTCATCCCTGGTGCAACCAGTTTTCCCATGCCTATTCTCACTGCTGCTTCTTTCAACACCTCCTTGTTTGAAACCATTGGAAGGGTGAGGCTTCTCTTGCTTCTTTTTCTCTTGTAGCTTTCCCTTCTTCACTGCTTGGCCAATGCTGTTAATTTGAGGTTTGAGTTGGTAGTTCTTTCTTTCTCTGAGTGTTTGGTTGGAATTTTTATATTACAGGTTTGTTTTCTCATAAACGCATATAGATGCTTGTTGGTTCTATTTGGAACTTTCGCTATTGCATTCACAATGCAGTTCGATATTGATTCAATGTTTTCAAACACCTAAATAAAACAATCTTCACTTCTCTTTATCTCTATCTTCTGATTACCTCATATCACTTATCATGTTTACTTTTTTTTCTCTTTTATCTTTTTCACTAGGTGTCAAATAACATTTTTCAATGTCCAAAATCATTTTATAAAACAAACAAGGACAAAAGCTATATCCTTTTCATTAAACTTTGTGTGTTATTCTCCTATTGAATTGGATTTTATCAAAAGTACTTTAAAGAATTACATCTTTGTCCAAACAGAAGAAACAAATTAGTCTAGTAGCTATCTTTTTTCTCTTATTGGAACTATTGATTATTGGTTAAGGGCTTTGTTTTTAATGCTTCTGGCTGGAAATAGTTAGGATACAAGTTTTTGTGACTGAACAACAAAATCAAACGAAAATGCAGGTGAGTTCTTAGCGGGAAATGTGCAGAATTCTGATGTTCTGAAATGAAGTTATATAAAAGATAGTACTTTAATTTAAGTGATTACCAGTTGCAAAATTTTAAAATGAAACACGCAAGAAATTTTGAGATGGTGCATTTAAATTGAAATAAAATGTAGAGTTCATGTGATATTTGAAAATATCAAGCACTGTAGTACAGAAAAGGGCCTGAACTATGAAGTAAATGGCTATTTGATTGCAGGTGGTTTCAACGGAAGCCAGGGCAATGAACAATGTGGGGTTGGCTGGTTTGACATATTGGTCACCAAACATAAACATATTCAGAGATCCAAGATGGGGAAGAGGCCTAGAAACACCAGGGGAAGACCCTGTGCTCACTAGCAAATATGCAGCAGGGTATGTCAAAGGTCTTCAACAAACTGATGGTGGGGACCCAAACAGGCTCAAGGTTGCTGCTTGTTGCAAACACTATACAGCCTATGATGTTGATAACTGGAAAGGAATTCAACGTTACACCTTCAATGCTGTGGTAATAAATAATAATAATCTACCATTGATCTAAAACTCATGCACAAGTTCTTAAGGATGGATTGGATGGGAATGCACAGAATCATGTTCATGCTTTTTTATGTTTTGCTTGTTGATGTTTTTAGGTGACAAAGCAAGACATGGAGGACACGTTCCAACCACCATTCAAGAGCTGTGTGATTGATGGCAATGTGGCCAGTGTGATGTGTTCCTACAACAAGGTTAATGGAAAGCCAACTTGTGCAGACCCTGACCTCCTTAAGGGTGTTATCCGGGGTGAATGGAAACTAAATGGGTACTTTTCAGTCTTTAAAAATCACCCTCTTGCTCCCATTTTATTTTCATTTCTGAAATATCTTTAGTCTGAAATTACTTGTCACTTTGAATATTAACGAAGTATTGATTAAATTTTCCAATAGTACCCTGAAGAGATAAATGTAGCAGTAGATGTAAGTCTAATTCATATGATATTTAGTTTGATAAGTTTATTTTATCATGGAAATGGTATAATCGTTTTGTTTTCTAGTGAGGAGTACTTCAGCTTAAACTACAAATGAAATGAGCCAGAGGAGTGTATAATGATGTTTATTTACCATCGTTGTTTGTTGTCTTTAGAATAATATGAATATTTGGCCTGTGCAGATATATAGTTTCTGACTGTGACTCGGTAGAAGTGCTTTACAAAGATCAGCATTACACCAAGACACCTGAAGAAGCAGCAGCCAAATCCATTCTGGCTGGTAAAAAGACTACATAATCATGTAGCATTGTAATATCATTGGCCACTGTTGAATTAACCAATTAATTGTAATATAATAACTGGAAAATGACTTTGAATTGGGATTCATCTTCATTTTATTTACAAAACCACGTGTTACATTCTTGAATCATGTGAGTTTTTCATGTTATTGTGTTTTACTAGAGTTATGATACAGTGGTAGTGTGAAATTCTGGAGTGTCTTCTTGCAATTTACATAAGAAATTCTTTTACTTATGTTTGTTGAATACATATTTTGATTTGGCAGGGTTGGACTTGAACTGTGGAAGATTTCTTGGTCAATATACGGAAGGTGCTGTGAAGCAAGGGCTTATAGATGAAGCAGCCATTAATAATGCTGTCTCCAACAACTTTGCCACGTTGATGCGTCTAGGATTCTTTGATGGTAATCCAAGCAAGCAACCTTATGGACATCTTGGTCCAAAAGATGTCTGCACTCCAGCAAACCGGGAACTTGCCCGTGAAGCTGCAAGGCAAGGGATTGTGTTGCTTAAAAACAGTCCAGGATCATTGCCTCTCAATGCCAAAGCCATTAAATCATTGGCAGTTGTTGGACCCAATGCTAATGCTACTAGGGTCATGATTGGAAACTATGAAGGTATCAAAATTTCTACCTCTTATCATTTGTTTATGCAACATGGATGCCACTCAGCCATGAACAGTTAGTTGGAACCCAATTTGGTTTTGGAAGATTGTTATTACATCAATTTGGTTCTTGAATAACAATTTTTGAGGTGGAAATAGTCTAAGTTAATGCTTATTGAAACCAAATTGATGTTATTAGATGATTGATGTCCCATAATACTTTGAGACTAAACTTTTTGATGGATTACATTGTTTGATGTCATAAGTTCAACACTTGCTATCTCCCTTTTGAGCTTAAGATCACAGTTAACAAGTACCTAACATTTTTGCAGGCATCCCATGCAAGTATACATCACCCTTGCAGGGCCTAACAGCCTTAGTTCCTACAAGCTATGCTGCTGGCTGTCTTGATGTGCGGTGCCCGAATCCAGTACTAGATGATGCCAAAAAGATTGCAGCCTCTGCAGATGCCACAGTGACTGTAGTAGGTGCAAGTTTAGCAATAGAGGCAGAAAGTCTAGACAGAGACAACATTCTTCTTCCAGGACAGCAGCAACTTCTAGTTACTGAAGTAGCAAAAGCATCCAAGGGACCTGTGATTCTTGTCATAATGTCTGGAGGAGGCATGGATGTGTCCTTTGCTAAAACCAACAATAAAATCACTAGCATCTTGTGGGTTGGCTACCCCGGAGAAGCTGGTGGAGCTGCCATAGCTGATGTGATCTTTGGCTTTCATAATCCAAGTAAGTCACTCATAGGCCTCTTTGGATAAACTTATCCTTAAGGACTTCAAGGAGAAGCCTAATACACTACATCTTCTTATGTTTTTTTTTTTTTTTTTTCCTTTGACTTGGGATGAAACAAGTTTGACACTCATGAATGCTTGTCTGATTCAGGTGGTAGACTACCTATGACATGGTATCCACAATCATATGTAGACAAAGTGCCAATGACCAACATGAACATGAGGCCAGATCCTGCCACAGGTTACCCTGGTAGAACATACAGATTCTATAAAGGGGAAACTGTTTTCTCATTTGGAGATGGATTAAGCTACTCTAGCATTGTGCATAAGTTAGTTAAAGCCCCTCAGATGGTGTCTGTTCCCCTAGCTGAGGATCATGTGTGCCGTTCCTCAGAATGCAAGTCACTTGATGTTGATGGTGAACTTTGTCAAAACTTGGTCATTGATATTAACCTTAGGGTCAAGAACAAGGGGAGTCTGAGCAGTGGTCATACGGTGTTTTTGTTCTCTACTCCCCCTGCAGTGCACAATGCACCTCAGAAACACTTGCTGGGTTTTGAGAAAGTTCACTTGGTAGGAAAATCAGAAGCACTGGTTAGGTTCAAAGTAGATGTTTGTAAAGATTTGAGTATAGTTGATGAACTTGGCAACAGAAAAGTTGCCTTAGGACAGCATCTGCTCCATGTGGGGAATTTGAAGCATCCTTTGAGTGTGATGATTTGAAACAAACCTTCAAATCTTCAGCACTCAGTGTTTTCTTTTTTCCTCCCTGATCTCCTTTTGAAAAATAGATTAAAGGGGACCAGAAATAAGTTTGAGGTAATTGTAACAAGTTCTCTTATTTCTTCATGTTCAAATATAAAAATTTGAAATGTTTTCAAGGCACTATAATATTATTAGTATTACAATATCTTTACACTGTTTAAGTTAAGCCATCTTTCAGAAGATCTTCAATCACTAGGCACAAGCATGGATTCAAGGAAGCTTTTCATTAATTTCTAGTACTTGCTAAAGTAAATAAATAATGCTCCTAACCAACATTTTCACAACTATGGCAGAGGTTTCATTATTTCATACATACATCTCTTCAGTATTCTCATTCAAGAGAGGCATTATGGATATTCATACTTTTATTAATCTCTAGTACTTGTTAGAGTAAATAAATAATGTGTTTTCAAAATTATGACAAAGGTTTCACTCTGATTACATTCTTGGACATTCTAATTTTCGGATATTGTAATCATTTAAATCATTCAATATCAAAATGAAATTATTGTGTATGTTCATAGTTCCATCATTCTTCATTGTATAATAGAATGCATTCTTATCCATTGAACAGCTTAATTACGTGTTGCCTAAGAGTTGATTGGATTAGGATAGTTTTCATGTGATTGTAGAATATAGGATACGATTTAAAGTGATTTCATTATAGGCCGACTAGTGGTGAACTCCCAACCGATATGACAGGAGGTGAGAGACGCTAATGATTTGTTAGATGAGAGTGGAGTTTGAAAGGGGAGGAAAAGAGGGGAAAATGAGTAAATGGTAAGTTGTTTGGATGTACAAAAAGTGAATAGAATTAAGTAAAATTGGTATAGAAATTTATAGTAAATTGGATTAATGTGATATTAAAGAAAATTGTAAAAGTTATAATAAAATAAATCATCGGATTATTTTTTTAACGTGTATTTTTTTAACGTGTGCAGATTGTATTTGAGTAGTGATTAATTAAAAAGAAACAAAGATATTCTTTTTTTATTGTTTATTATTTTGTTAAATTTGATCCATGTTCATAAAATGTTTAATTATTTTTTGTGAAAAATAGTTATAGTCACTTTTTTAAAAGTTGGGAATATAATCACTCCAAAAAAATCGTTTTTATCTATTGGAAAAATTAGTAAGTAATAAAAAAATTATAAGTAAAACAAAATTACCTACGAATTATTTATTAAAAAACTAATAAAAAAATTAGGTGTAACTAATTATTATTTAAGATTAACCAAAATCTATAAATAATTTCATGCATTATAAATAGTATTCATATATAACTATATATAAATAAATCCGTAACTAACTACATGCATATTAATTTATAGATTAATTACATACTAATTTCATTTATATATATAATTACCTACATATATAATTACATGCATTAATAATATTATTTAAACTTGAGAGTTTATTAAAAGCTTCAAACTAATATTTTCTTTTTAATTACATTGGCAATAAGAGAAAAATCAACCACTAGCACAATAACATGAGCCTATTATACTGTGTTGTTACTTTGTGAAATTCAAAGTGACAAAAAGCAAATGAATTAATAACTTAGCAGGCTAGGGTCACAATTTTATGACAAATTCAAGGTTGAGGAACTACATGGATTGAGTTTGGTTGAAGGTTTATAGTTTATATTCAAGAGTTTAATTTAATGAACATTCTTAAGGAATTAAAAATAGAGTTTTAATTAAAAAAATGTAATAGTATATTTTCTCATGACTTATATCTAATACAAACTCTTTCAGTATTTTAATTTTTTAATCAGTATCCTACAAGTATTAATTACTTTGAACTTAAAAATATCTATGCAAAAAAGGAAATAAGCAAACCAATAAAGTAAAAAAACAACTAAAAAAATAAGTCTGATTCCAACATGGATCTCACGATAGAGATTATATTTATTTTTTTTGTAAAATGATTAATCTCATGAGTTGTAGAAGACCAATTATTCTAGCTTCTCCCCCACGAACCCAAATTACCTTATTTTCATTTCTTTGGTTTCCAATGTTTCATCTTAACCTTCAAGAAGTCTTGAAAAGTATGATTTGAAAAGTGATAAAGGAATTCTAAACTTATAGTAATCATTCAAACTAAATCATATTCAGGTATTTGAGCAAAACATTTAGCCTTCAGTTACCTAAATCAATTGTATATAGTCCTAAATATTTTCAATTGTTCATGAAAGTCTCATTCTAACTAGGCCTAATTATAAATCTAATTGAAAATTAAAGTTGTAAACTAAGTGTGCAAGTGCAGGTTTTTAAATCAATCATTATGGATATAACATAATAACTAGTCAAGTATCACGTAGATGCACCTCAAAGTATCTAAATTGCATTGTTGATTATTTTTTATAATATCATTAATCACATTTATTTTAAGTTATAATGTAATAAGTTATGTACAAGGCTAATACATATTATTTGGATCATATCAGATAATATGGTATTATTCACGAGTAAACTAATAATTTAAAGTTACTTATAGAGTTATATTAACTTTAATACATATGTTTCAACTCACAAGTATTGAGACCTTAGGTTATATCTAGTAATTGTTTATGCTATTAAGTTTATTTATTTTTTATATAAAAAAAAATATTTTTTATAAATTTAAAATACTTATATATGTAGATGAATTATATATAGTTTTATTTGTTGGGAATCCAAGTGCGAGTCTAAGTCCCACATTGAATAAAATGAGAAAGTTAAGCAATATATAAGAAAAAAAATCCATAAACATATTGTCTTAAGGTTTTGGGTTAACGGTGGTGTCATTCTCTTATATATATATATTTGGCCCATTTCTCCTTCTTGTGATATCTTTCCGGTTATACCCCATCGGATCCTTTGCATCGACCTGATGATGAGTGGCTCATATGATGGGGACTAACCTAACTCTTTAAAGTTTGATGTCATTCTCTTATATATTTTTGAGGGGAATTAATCTCATTAAAGAATGACAAAATATTTGTACATTATAAAGTCTAATTTTCATGATTTTTAATATTTGTATTTAATATATATTTATAACATTTAAAAGGATTGACTATATATTCATTTTCAATTTTAAATATTTTACTTTCGATTTATATTGTAAAATCTGAAAACGCTTGGACCAAGCTGATTTTACTAATTAAATTTAAAACTCATTTCTATTTTATGTATTTTATTTAAGACTTACCCATTTTTATATTTTTTTTTCAAAGCTATTTATTTTCGTATATTGATTACAAAATTCCACCATTCATATATATATATATATATATATATATATATATATATATATATATATATATATAAAAAAA